>Ga0335085_10000396_pt1 | contig 126244 bp, 103 predicted proteins | sample Lox_Sample_45_FD_206712 | JGI IMG/M metagenome (GOLD analysis project Ga0335085, IMG submission 206712) | Soil microbial communities from Loxahatchee National Wildlife Refuge, Florida, United States - Lox_Sample_4.5 | ecosystem: Environmental > Terrestrial > Soil > Wetlands | place: USA...
GCCTCCATCTTATTCTCGCCCACCAGTACATGGCGCAACTGCACGAAAAAGTGATTGCCGGAATTTTCGGCAACGTGGGAACGATCATTTCTTTCCGGATCGGGTTTGAGGATGCACACATCTTGTCGCGGGAATTCCTTCCGGCGTTCAGTGAAACCGATCTCGTGAATCTTCCCAATTATCACATCTATCTCAAGCTCATGGTTGACGGAGTCACTTCGCAGCCGTTCAGCGGACTGACACTTCCCTTGCCGGCTCAGCAACTCTTGAAACACGAAAATATTGTGCAGGAGTCGCGACTACGATACGGGAGATCGAGAAAAGAAATTGAGCAGAAGATCCTCACCGGATTTCGAAGCGAACCGGAAAGCTCATCTTCCCAGGGACGGCTCTTCTAGCAATACCCGGATAGATTTCCCTTTCCGGCAACTATACCCGCCTTATGTCTCTCCTGTCCACAATTTACTGTGAAGAGAATTCAACTGCTCATTCACAACTAAACAAGGAGAGAAGCGAATGAAGAATCCGAAAGTGATCTGCGAGACTCCGATGTATAAAGTGATTCTGGTTCATGAAGCGAACGTACCGGTTCCCACAAAGATCATCACAGCACCGAACATTGCGGCAAAAATTGCAAGCGAATATCTTCGCGGCGCTGACCGAGAACATTTCGTAGGTTTGTATCTCAATTCCGCAAACCGTCTCATTTCTATTAACACCATCTCGGTTGGAATTCTGAACTCATCCCTGGTCCATCCGCGGGAGGTGTTCAAGCTCGCTTATATGGTGAATGCTGCCTCGGTGATTGCCGTGCACAACCATCCGTCCGGGAATATCGAACCTTCAACTGAAGACATCTCTATCACAAAGCAACTCGTCGAGGCGGGAAAGATTCTCGGCATCCCTTTGCATGATCACATCATCGTTACGGACGGAGACAGCTACACAAGTTTTGCGGAAAGGGGTTTAATCTGAAAACCCAGATGTGAAACGTTCTTCATACACCAAAGCGACAAAGCCTGATGCGAATTGCATCAGGCTTTCATACTAGAATCATAAAAGTATCGAAAAACTTTTGGCGTGAAGAGGTTTGAAGGTTAGAACAAATCAATTTGTGGAGGAGCAGGAGTCTTCTTGTTTGGGGAAGCCGGTCCGCTGAGTTGCTTCTCGGTAAGGTGAAGTTTTGTTATGAGTTCGTCGATAAGTGCTACTTGGCTGGGGTTGATCTTTTCTTTTGCCCCTTGGACATTGAACCAGTCTCCTCTATCGATTTCAGGAAACTTCTGCATCTTACCAGACTTCGGCGGCCACTCCATCTCAAACGTGTTGCTCTTAATCTTGCTCGTATCGAGGTCACCCTGCAATGCCCAGGAATAAACGATCTTGCCGCTCTTTTGCTTGATCGTCGATAACTCAATGAACTCGCCTGAAATCTCTGTTCCTATTTCTTCGTGGAACTCGCGTTTTGCCGCGTCGAGTGGAACCTCTTCGTCAGTGAATTCTCCTTTGGGTATTGACCAAGAACCTAGGTCCTTCTTTGCCCAAAACGGACCACCCAAATGAACCAACATGACCTCCAAATATCCGTTGTCTAATCGGTATAGTAGTATCCCCGCACTTTTTTTTGTCATTTTTTTCCACCTTTCTCTAATTTACGATTTCTTTGTCTGGAAAGGTCTTTTCTTTCTATTTTTTTCGAGTCTGCTATGACTCTGCTCCATGCGGTATAATTTCTTTCGAAGAATGAGCTCTCTCTGGTCAACTGGAAACCAAAACTGTCATTCCTCGCCGTTTTGTAGAGCTTTGTTTCGATTTGTATGGTCCCAGAAGTTGGAGTGGCATCAAGCATTATTACGCTTCCCATGGGGAAACAATCGTGAACCAATATTTTGAACCTGGATCTTTCTGCTGTTGTCAGATGCTGATGACAATCCAATAAATCCTTAAGCATCTCTGTGATTTCATTATGGAGTTTATCAGGTTGTATATCAAGTGTATCAGCAACCACCTTGATCAATGAGGGGTTATTGGGATTAATTAATGAGACCGCGATTACGAAGTGATCATTTTGTGCTAATTTTTTTCTGAAAAGATCGGTAAAACGCCCTTCTTTGTTAGTAAGCCCAAGTGATATAGAGACTATTGAGATACTTGTAGTGGCAGTATCCAGATAACTCGACAAGGTTCTCCCATAATCGTCCCTGGAAAAGTGAAACTTGGTTAATCCTTCTTTGTAGAATTCATATCCAATTGCAATTAACAATCTGTTCTGTTCGTGAAGAATTTTTCTATTGACAATTCTATTCTTGATCCATTTTGAGAACATCCAGCCGATAACGGCCGCTATCACGCTTCCTATTATGTCAAGAGCGAGATTTGAAAAAATTCCCATTCGATTCAGGTTTCTTCTGGTGAAACGATAATTGAATTTTCAACTGCACGGTATCTTGACCTCTCAATATCAAAAGAATGTATTTATTAAGTCTGAAGAAAGCAATACCTGAGTTCGCGATGAGATAGAGCTTTACTTTTTCATTTCCACTTCATAGATTCAGTAGATTCCATTTGAAAAGGAAAGTTAATGGTAACACCAAAATCTGTCGGCATTTGGATCCGCGTCTCGACGGAAGATCAGGCCAGAGGTGAAAGCCCGGAACATCACGAGAAACGGGCGCGATACTACGCTGAATCCAAGGGGTGGACCGTCAAAGAGGTTTATCACCTCGAAGCGGTGAGCGGAAAATCGGTAATGGATCATCCCGAGACGAAGCGGATGCTCTCGGACATTCACAAAGGGCATATCACCGGCATTATCTTTTCAAAACTCGCACGCCTTGCGCGTAACACGAAAGAGCTGCTGGAGTTCGCGGACATATTTCGTACTGACAACGCCGATCTCATATCGCTTCAGGAAGCAATCGACACCTCAAGCCCGGCCGGGCGACTCTTCTACACCATGATTGCCGCCATGGCCCAGTGGGAGCGAGAAGAAATAGCCGACCGCGTGGCCGCTTCTGTTCCCGTCAGGGCGAAGCTCGGAAAATCTCTCGGAGGGGCAGCACCCTTCGGCTACCAATGGCTCGACAAGAAACTGGTGCCGGAGGCAAAGGAAGCACCGGTCCGGAAACTCATCTACGATCTTTTCCTCGAACACAAGCGGAAGAAGGCTGTCGCCCGCATCCTCAACACGTCCGGCTATCGCACCCGAAACGGATCGAAATTCAGCGATACCACGATCACGAGGCTTCTTCAGGACCCGAGCGCCAAAGGTCTCCGGCGTGCCAACTACACCAAAAGTTTGGGAGACAAAAAACACTGGGAGCTGAAGCCATCCACCGACTGGGTATTTACCGAAATCGAACCGATTGTTTCGGAAGAGACATGGAATCAGTGCAACCGAATTCTCGATGAGCAGCACAAGAACCACAGAGCGCCAGCCCGACCCGTCGTCAATCTCTTTTCGGGAGTCGTCTTCTGCAACTGCGGGAGCAAGATGTATGTGCCCTCGAATTCCCCGAAATACACCTGCCCCAAATGCCGGAACAAGATCGGGGTCGAGGATCTCGAGTCGATCTTCCACGAACAGCTCAAGAATTTCCTCTTCTCCCCCACTGAGATCGAAAACTATCTCAAGGGAGCTGACTGGACCATCCACGAGAAAGAAGAACTTCTGGAAGGTCTCTTTCAACAGCAAAGGGACATAAAGGCGGAAATGGACAAGATGATGAGGCTTTATCTCGACGGGGAGATGCCAAAGGAGGGCTTTGGAAGACACTACCAGCCCCTAGAAGACCGGCTGAGGCAGGTCGAGGCCCAGATACCCGAAGCCCAGGGGGAGATCGATTTTCTGAAGATACAGCTCATGTCTGGCGACCAGATCATCAGCGAAGCCCGCGACCTGCACAGCCGGTGGACAACCCTCGCCGCGGACGAGAAACGCCGGATCGCCGAGACGATCACCGAACAGATCGTCGTCGGCCATGACGATGTTTCCATCAATCTCTGCTATCTCCCCTCATCCTCTGAAATGGCGGCAACTGGGCAACGCAACCCCATGGGTTCATGGCGCAAACGAGCATAAAATTGGCCGGAAAATCGAGCGACATTTTCGAGCGACTGATCGTCACACGCCCGTCCTCAAGAGGCTGACGCATCACTTCGAGGACGTTGCGTGCAAATTCAGGAAGCTCATCAAGGAACAGCACTCCATGGTGAGAAAGGGAAATTTCTCCAGGACGCGGTATCGTTCCGCCTCCGACGAGCGCGCTGTCGGAAATTGTATGATGCGGCGAGCGGAATGGACGGGTCGCCACCAGCGCCGAATGAGGCGGCAGAAGGCCTGCGACCGAATGGATCTTGGTCGTTTCAATGCTCTCTTCGAATGTCAACGGCGGAAGGATGCTCGGCAACCTGCGGGCAAGCATGGTTTTCCCGGAGCCCGGCGGCCCGATCATGATAATATTATGGCCGCCGGCAGCCGCTACTTCCAGCGCGCGTTTGACGTTTTCCTGCCCCACAACTTCGGAAAAATCGGCCGTGTCGCGACGTTCATCCGAAAAGATCTCATCGATGTCGATCTTCATCGGAGAGGGCGAAAGGTCTCCGTTGAGAAAAGAAACTGTCTCCATAAGGTTCTCCATGCCGAAGACTTCCAGGCCTTCGACCATCGCCGCCTCACGCGCGTTCTCTTTCGGAAGGATGATTCCGGCCATCCCCTTTTTCTTCAACTCGACCGCGATCGGCAACACGCCGTGAACGGGGCGAAGACTTCCGTCAAGAGCGAGTTCGCCGAGGATGACATACTTTGTCAGCGCCTCTTCGCGTACCTGTCCGCTCGAAGCAAGCATGCCGATAGCGATGGGAAGGTCATGCGACGATCCTTCCTTCTTGACGTCGGCGGGTGCGAGGTTTATCGTGATACGTTTGTTGGGATAAAAAAGTCCGGAATTTTTGATCGCCGTGGCAACCCGTTCACGGCTCTCTTTGACTGCGTTATCGGGAAGCCCGACCATAAAAAAGTTCGGGACGGTGTTCTCGATGTTAGTTTCTATCTCGATGAGATAGGCGTTGATGCCGTACGTGGCGCTGCTGAGAACGACGGATAACATGAAGGCCCCCCTTCAGAAGCAATTAAGAATTAAGAATGAAGAATTATGAATGAAGAGGAAAAATAACCCCTACAAAGACACTTCGCGCGTTAACAAAAACCTGTCAGCGATTGGCGCGGAGAAAGTCGAGCCGGGACTGAACTTTTTCGATCGGAACAAGGAGTTTATCTTTTCCGAAGAGGGCGTCCTTCTGGTTTTCAAACGCAAGCTCGTATTCGGAGCTCATGATGATCGCCTCCTCGGGACATACTTCTTCGCAAAAACCGCAAAAGATGCAGCGCAGCATGTTGATCTCAAACCTCTCCGGGTACCGCTCCTTTATATCCTCGGTTTCCGATGCTTGCACTTCAATCGCAAGAGACGGACAGACGCGGCTGCAGAGCCCGCATGCAACGCATCGCTCGGTGCCGTTCTCTTCGACCAGGACCGGTCTGCCTCTGAACGACGGCGACGGCGCAAATCTTTTTTCGGGATACTGAACGGTGAATTTAGGCCTGAAGACCTGGCTCATCGTCAATTTCAACCCTTTGACGATCTCGGGGATGTACATCTTTTCCCAGACCGTCAGATCTTTTTTCCGAATCACCTTGCTCTCTTCCATACGCGCGTCGTCCTTTTTCTGTGCACTCACAAAACAAAATATAAACCGGTCACTAAAATATTCGCCAGCGCAAGCGGCAACATCACTTTCCAGCCGATGTTCATCAATTGGTCATAACGGAAACGCGGGATCGTCCATCGAATGACGATGAAAAATAAAAGAACGAGCCCGACTTTTACGGCGAACGCCGCGACCTGGAGCAGGCTTATCGCCATCTCGGAAAGTCCGAGATGTCCGACGAACGGGAGCTGCCAGCCGCCGAGAAAAAGCGTCGTAATGATGGCCGACGCGGTGATCATGTTCGCATATTCGGCGAGAAAGAAGAGGCCGAATTTCATCCCGGAATATTCAGTGTGATAACCGCCGACGAGTTCCGGCTCCGCTTCCGGCAAATCGAACGGAAGGCGGTTCGTTTCCGCGAACGAAGCGACAACGAAGGTGATAAAGCTGACCGGCGAACGCCAGAAATACCACATCCCGTGCGCTTGCGATTCGACAATTTTATTCAATTGAAGCGTTCCGGCGATCATGAGAACGCCGATGATCGCGAGTCCCATCGAAAGTTCATAGCTGATCATTTGAGCCGAAGAGCGAAGGCCTCCGAGCAGCGAGTATTTGTTGTTCGACGACCAGCCGCTCAACGTAATGCCATACACGCCGAGCGAAGAGAGCGCGAGAATATAGAGGATGCCAACGTTGACGTCGGCGATCATAAGCTTCACATCTCTTCCGAAGATGTGGATCACGTTGCCGAACGGGATGACCGCAAAGGTCGTCATCGCTACGACGAGCGAGATCAGCGGCGCAAGGCTGTGGACGAATTTATTCGCCGCCTTCGGGACGATGTCCTCCTTTAAAAAGAGCTTGATGATGTCCGCAACCGGCTGCAGCAATCCGGCCGGACCGACACGATTGGGACCTATCCGGTTCTGGATAAACGCGCTCACACGCCGTTCGGCGTACACAAGATACGCTACCGTTGTGAGGTTGATGAGAAAGATGACGACGATCTTTATGAGCGGCTCAACGATTTCCATGGCATGTAAATCAGTTAAAAGTTTAAAGTGCAAAAGACAATGTTACAGCGCAAAATCCAAAGTGAGTCGTATTTCCAACTTTTACCTTTACACTGTAATTTTGCACTTTGCCCTTTGCATTTTGAATTTCCACTCTACGCCTTGACCACAACAGGAGCGTGCTCTTTAAGCACCGCCCCCTTCTTCCCTACCTTGAGATACGAGAGACCCCGGAAGCTTTCGATTTTTTGCGTGATCTCTGCGAACACATCCGAAGCCGAATTGTACTTGAATTTCCCGCCCATGAGACCTGCAAGGCTTGTGATCGTCTTCCACGAAGGGCGCGCATCTCTCCGTGGACCTTTGCCCCACCGGTCGTTGTGCGCAGCGAATTTATCCCATCGGCTCATCTCAAATCCATCAAGCGCGCGGTCTTGCTCCAGGGTGGTCACAGCCGGCCGGAGTCGTTGAACGCGCCTCTCAAAATTCGTCACTGTGCCGTTTTTCTCGGCGTACGTCGAGCTCGCAAGGACCACGTCCGCGAGCGCCGTCGTCGCATTCTCGTTAGACGCATGGACGACAAAAAATTCGAGTTTCGCGAGCGCATCGGCGACATCTCTATTCGCCGCGATATCGTCCTCAAGAGCATAAAGCGCTTTGATCTTGCCTTCCTTAATGCCGCGGATAATTTCGGCGAAATTCATTCCCCCTTCGCTAGGCACGATGCCGACTTCTTTCGCCCCGGATGCGTTCGGCGTCTTGTCGCCACGGATGAGAATGTCGTCCTCGTCCCCGTCGACGACGTGATGCATAAAATCGATATGTTTTGTCCCGACGATCTCTTTCGCGAACCGATGGAATACGTAATTGTCCTCGTTGGTTGCAAACGCAGAGCCGAGGGCTGCAATTTCGGATTTCTTGAACGACTTTAATTCCGATGCCACTTTTGCGATCGCTTCATCCCATCCCACTTCGACGAAGCCCCCTTCCTTCCGGATCAACGGAGCTTTGATCCGGTTCTCGGCGTTGACGAACTTGAACGTATCCATTCTGCCATGATCGCACATCCAGTAACTGTTGACGTCCTCATTCCGGCGAGGCGTGAGACGGAGGATCTCGTTGTTGCGCACTCCGACTTCGATGTTGCATCCACGGGCGCATCCCTGGCACACGCTTTCGGTGAACGACATCTCCCACACGCGCGATTTGAACCTGAAATCGCGGTTCGTCAGCGCGCCAACCGGACAAATATCGACAACGTTCATTGAATACGGATTATCGAGCGTTTCACCGGGAAACGTTTCGATCGTCGTGTGCTCTCCGCGTTCAACGAAATGCAGCTGGTGAGCCCCGGCGATCTCGTCGCAGAATCGAATACACCGCGAACAAAGGATGCAGCGTTCGGCGTCGAACATCACGCGCGGTCCGATCTCGACGCGCTTCGGTTTATGGACCTTATCTTCCTGAAAGCGGCTGTATCCGGCGCTATGCTTGTACGCATAGTCCTGAAGCTTGCACTCCCCCGCTTCGTCGCAGATGGGACAATCGAGCGGATGATTGATGAGAAGAAACTCCATGACCGCTTCGCGCGCGTTGATCACGCGGTCGTTTTTGGTGTGGACGACCATGCCATCCGCGACCAGCGTCGAGCATGCTATCGCGAGCTTCGGCATTTTTTCCACTTCGACGAGGCACATGCGGCAATTCCCCGATACCGAAAGTTTCGGGTGCCAGCAAAAGTGCGGAATAGAAATTCCGTTCTCGCGCGCCGCCTCGATGATCGTGCGCTTGGTATCGGCCTCAAATTGATTCCCATCGATCGTTATTTTCGCCATTGCACCTTTTACCTTAGATCACTCTGGATAAAGAAATTTTCTCACGACAGGATGTTCTCCTCGGCGTGAACAATTTTTTCGCAATATTTTTCGTGAAAATTCCGAAGCTTGGCGACCATCCCCTCGATCTCATCTTTCGGAGGCAAGATCGTCGTCCGGAAATGGAGCGTCCCGGCGGCTTGGCCAAACCCGGAACCCGGTACGACACAAATGCCGGTCTCATCGAGCAGGGCAAGACAATAGTCGGTATCCCTCTGCGCTTCGTATGCCCGGCGCGCTTCGCCCGACATCGCCTTCACATCGACATGAGGTTCGGAAGGAAGTTCGAACTTCACGAACGCATACATCGCCCCTTCCGGAATTACGACGGACATACCTTTGATCTTATTGATCCCTTCGCCCAACAATTCGGCTTTCGATTTCAGCGAAGAGTAGATGGCATTTCTTTCTTCTGTGAACAGCGCGTAGCTCTCATCCCCGGGGTTAGGAGGAGCGACCATGATGTAGGTCGCTATCTGTCCCGAAAGGTTGGAACAAAGGCTGATCGACTGCAGCTTAATGAGCTCCGCTCGGACCTCGTCAGGAATATTTCTGAACTCGGCGTAGCCTCCCCGATGTCCGCATTCACCGAGCAGCCCTTTTGAAATTGAATGAAAGCTGAACAGCGGGACGTCGCGTTCATTCATCCCATGGATCACTTTTGCAAACGAATAGAACCTGCTGTCCGCGCTGTAAACGTTTTCCTGATACACCTCGTCCGCGAGAATCGCCAGGCCATGTGCGCGCGCAAAACTGACGATCATTTGGATGTTCTCCCGCGACAATACCGTTCCGGTAGGGTTGCACGGATTGATCACTGCGATCGCAACCGGATGTATGCCGTCGCGAACTGCGGATGCGAGACTCTCATTAAGCGCCCGCTCGCTCAACTGCCAACCGTTTTCTTCATCGAGATAGTAGCCAATTTGTTTCCCGCCGTAGAGCGCGATCGTTGCGCTATACAGAGGATATTGCGGGATTGGAATCATGACCCCGTCGTTCGCATCCTTCAACAAAGCGAGGAGGACGGATTGAACTCCTTTGCTCGCTCCATCGGTCAGAATAATATCATCCTTATTCGCTTTAATGCCGTCGCGACGTTCAATGAAATCGGCCACTGCTTGACGAATAAATGGAACGCCTGCGCTCTGGGAGTATGCACCCGTGCCGAAAGGATGTTTTTTTAGGATCGATGCCGCTCTTGCTAAAACGTCTTTCGGGTAAATGTTTTCGCTTTCTTTCTTCTGGATCAACTCGGGATATTCGATGAGGCTGAGGATCTGGCGAAGATACGTCAGTGGTTTTTGCTTCAGCGCTTGGGGATTGCCGATATTGCAGTATGTGATCTTTCTTCCCTGTTCTTCGAGTTGTTGCGCCCGATCGACGACGGGGCCGCGAACGGCGTATTCCGCTTTCAGTAAGTTCAGGTTAATATTTTTCTTGGAAAGCATACGATGAAATTTTCGATCCGGAGCCGCTAATTTCCCGAAGGAGTAAAAATAATCGTAGAAAACGAATCTTCTTTGAACAGCTGTCGAGCGACATGACTGACGTCATCGATCGTCACTGCATCGATCTCTTTGGAAATTTCCCCCAACTCGGTGAACTCGCCGAAATACAATTCTCCGGTCCCCAGCCGCATCATGCGCGCCGAGGTGCTCTCGAGTCCGAGGAGCATGTTCCCTTTCAGCTGCGCCTTCGTCCGTTCTAATTCTGCCTTCGAAATTCCCTTCTTCGTCAACCCGCGCAATTCTCCAAAGATCAGATCAAGCGATTTTTCTATATGGGTCTTGTCGGTCCCGATATAGACGCCAAAAGATCCGGTATCGCGCATCATATTAAGGAAGGAATAGACCGAATACGCGAAACCATAACGTTCGCGGATATTTTGAAAAAGGCGTGAGCTCATTCCGTCGCCGAGAAGGGTGTTGAGGACGAGCGATGGAAAGCGCGATTTACTGTAGACACTATAGCCGACCGTCCCCGTGCAAATATGAGCCTGCTGGATCGGCTTTTCGTATTCCCGCAATTTCTTTTTGACCGATGGTATCTTTGATTGCTTCGATACTTTAGGGGCTTTTCGGTTCAGCGTGAAATACTTCTCGACGAAGGAGACAAACTTTGCATGAGAAATATTCCCCGCGGCGGCAACGACGATATTGTCCGATGCATAACGGTTCTTTACATACTGAAGAAGGTCCCGTCGGGCAAACGATTTGATATTTCGGGCGGAGCCAAGAACGGGAAATCGCAGAGAATGGCCGAAATAGATATCCGTCTCAAAATAGTCGTGAATCAAATCGTCGGGGTCGTCTTCGGCGTTCTTGATCTCCTCGAGGACAACTTTCTTCTCCTTTTCAATTTCCTTTTCCGGGAAGAGTGGAAATTGGACGAGGTCGGAAAGGACATCGACCGCAAGCTCGGTGAATTCGTCAAGGACGCGGGCATAGTAGCACGTATGCTCTTTAGTAGTGAACGCGTTCAAATATCCCCCTACCGACTCGAGGCTGCGCGCGATCTGTTGAGTCGATCGATGCTCCGTCCCTTTGAACACCATGTGTTCGACAAAATGAGAAACGCCGTTCGTCAGCTCGGTTTCATTCTGAGAGCCGGTGTCGATCCAAATGCCGATGGAGACGGATTTTACGTGGGGAATTTCTTCGCTGACGACCCGAATGCCGTTCGGGAGAACCGATTTTTGGTAGGCCGCAGAAACTTCTTTGGAAGGATTTTTATGAATTTTGTTTGGCATTGAACCGTCAGCATGTAAGATTAACCTAAAACCTATAAAATATATGGGTTTCTTGGCCGAGAATCAACCTGCAGTTGAAGGTCGTCTCCCTTCCGATTTTAGAAAGGAAACAATCGCTCCACAAGTTCTCGATAATAATTATTGTAAGGATCTCCGACAGAGAATTACACGACAGCGGTCCGCACTGCATAAACTGCGGGAAGCCAATCGGCCAGCACATGCCATGAATCACCTTCGTTCCTGCTGTAAATGATCTGGCCGCCGCTAGTGCCGACATAGACTCCTGCACGGTCGCAATGGTCTGCCGTCAGCGCTTGACGATGAACGTGCGCATAGACATTTCGCGCAGGCAAACCCTTGGACAGTTTCTTCCAACGTTCGCCTCGGTTCTTGCTTCTATAGACTCCGAATTTTCCGTCTACCGGACCTCGGAACTCAGCCCCTTGCTCAGGGATAACATAAATAGTGTCGGGGTCGTGCGGATGAACCTGCAACGGGAATCCAAACCTCGATGGAAGCCCTTCGCTGATATCTACCCACTCTCGTCCTTCGTTGTCGCTTCGATACACTCCGCAGTGATTTTGTTGATACAGGACGTTCGGCTTTGAAGGATGTGCATCAAGGTGATGCGTGCATTGGCCCACGTCGGGATATTTTTCGGGAAGAAATTCGGCTAAGACTCCTTTGTTGCGGGCTTCCCACGATGCGCCGCCGTCCTCGCTGCAAAACACGCCGGCAGCAGAGATCCCTACGAAAATCTTTTTTGAATTCTTCGGGTCGAACGTCGTGCAGTGCACCATTAATCCGCCGGCGCCGGGGTTCCATTTTTGGCGCGTTGGATGATTTGTGAGACTTTTGACCTCGTTCCACGTTTTACCGCCGTCGGTCGTTTTGAACAAAGCTCCGGGATCCGCTCCTGCATAGAGGGTATTCGGTTCATCCTGCGGCCCGGGGGCAATATGCCAAACGCGGGCGATGGTCTTACCGGATGCTTCGTCGAGCTTAATTCCCGACTCCGATTGTTTCCAGGTCTTCCCCATATCCTTACTGACGTGCACGTCGGAACCCCACCAGTAAGAATTAACGCACGCATACAACGTGGGATCTCCTCGTGTATCCAGAATGACTTCGTTGACGTCGGCCCCTTTAAGCAACGGACCTTTCAAGCTCCATTTTTTCCGATCCTGGTCGGAAGAAAAAATGAACGCTCCTTTGTGCGTTCCTGCTAAGACATAAACTTTCTTTTTTGCCATACAAGCCCTCCTATCGAGAATTGTCGTTTACGCGGACGTTGTGCGAGCAGTTATAAAGAACTAGACGATTTCAACAAAGCAAATCATTCCGAGGCCAAATTTTCCGCACTTCATGCGGCGTTCGCTTTCGATTCTTTCGCAAGTTGGTATCGTTCACCCAGCCATGCGCCGAAGAGCGTAAGGAGAAATCCCTCCACAACGCCGAAGGCGATATAGCCCAACGGCACGGGTAACTGAATCCCGTATTGGATGAAAAGCCATTCTCCGAGCACTGCAATAGCTCCGGCAACGGCCGGTTCCTTCAACGTCACGCCGGGAGATTTGTAACCGATGATGAATCCCAGAAGGACAAAGCTCACGGAGAAAGCTATGTGAATAACGTTCAAGTTAATATTGAACAACGGGGCAAGGAGAAAAACGAACAGCACATTGAGCACCAAGCCTAGAGCCAATCCGGCAAATACCCACTTCCATTGAAAGCCAACCTCGTTCTTTGCCTCTTCAACATTTTTATCAAAACTTCCCTGTAATTTTTCTCCCATCCACGCGCCTGCTTGAGAAAGAATTCCGCTGAACAAAAGAAGAAGGACGATCATTTGCGTACTCTGTCCTTCCCCGAGAGACGTCAGACTGAATAGGAGGGCGAAAACAAACATCAATATGAGCCCGGCAAAAAACGCCTCTTTGATTGTCACGCCCGGGGAAAAATATCCGACGACCGCCCCTGTCACCACAAACCCGATCAACACAACGAGCGATTGGATAGCCGTGCTGTGGAATGTCGGAGCGACGATGAAGAACGATCCTCCGATAATAATGATTCCGGCGCCGACGCCAATGAGGACCCATTTCCATTGTGTTGGCGATGCAGTTTTCGTCATCTCATCTGGCATACGATTCTCCTTCAGAGTGGTTTTTGAGATATTTCGTGTTTATTTCGTAGCATAGTTTCAATTTTCACGGCGACCATATCGATTGCGACAAGATTATCGCCGCCCCGGGGTACAATGATATCCGCCCAATGCTTGCTCGGCTCGACAAATTCCAGATGCATCGGCTTCACCGTCGTAATGTATTGGTTCATCACAGAATCGATCGAGCGGCCTCGCTCGAGAATATCACGCCGAATCCGGCGAAGGAGGCGTTCATCGGCGTCCGTATCGACAAAGATCTTGATATCCATGAGGTCGCGCAGTTCTTTTTCCACGAAGATGAGAATCCCCTCTATGATAATAATATCCTGAGGCTCCAGCCGCCGAGTCTCCTTCATCCGTGAATGCGTAGTGAAGTTATACAGCGGCTGTAACACCGGGATGTTGCGAGTGAGATCGCGTATATGTTGAACCAGCAGCGACGTTTCAAGGGAATCGGGATGGTCGAAATTAATTTTGTCCGGGGTCATTCCATGGTATTCCGAAAGATCTTTATAGTATGAATCATGCTGAATGACCACGACGTTCTCCTGAACACGCAGGCGTTCGAGAACTTTTTGCGTAACGGTGGTTTTGCCGGAGCCCGTTCCGCCTGCAATACCGATGACAAGATGTTCCATAGGTGGGAGCGAATGAATGCAAATATACCGCAAAACACGCGCAGATGCAAGGTATTGCGCTCGAAAGAGAGATTGCTTCGCAATCCCGATTTGCGTATTTTTATTTTATATGAGCCTCGATATTGCACTCTCATTGATTCTCACCCTCCTCTTTTTAAGCTATCTTGGGTTGCATCTCTTTGCCCTTAAAGGAATAAAAGTTTTGGTCGCACGGCAGCAGGAAACTTCGGAGGACAAGCCCCCGATCTCGGTCATTGTAGCCGCACGCAATGAAGAGGCTATGATTGGAAAATGCCTGCAATCGTTGGTTCAACAAGATTATCCAAAAAACGCATATGAAGTCATCGTTGTCGACGACCGCTCCGACGACGGAACTGCCGCGATCGTTAAGAACTATGCCCTTTCTTATCCGTTTGTCTCGTTGGCGCCAATAACGCATCTCGACTCCGACCTGCCCCCGAAGAAAAATGCTCTGCACGAAGGTATCCGCCGGAGCGGCTTCGATATTCTCGCTTTTACGGATGCAGATTGTGTTGTGCCTCCACAATGGCTTGCCTCAATTGCAAGAGAATTCCTGCCCGATACCGGAGTAGTTGCCGGTTATTCTCCCATAGAACAGCAATTTCCCGCATCGATGAAGAAACGGTGGGGAAATTTCTTTGTGCGTTATCTTGAAGTGAAAAATTCGTTCGGAGCGGCGGCGGGAATTGGTTTACGCCGGGCATATCTGTGCACAGGCAGAAATCTTTCTTACCGCAAATCCATTTTCACACAGGTTGACGGTTTCGAAAAAATAAAGAATTCCATCAGCGGCGACGACGACCTGTTCCTTCAGCTTGTGCAAAAGGAAACCCAGTGGAATATCCGGTACATGCTTTCTCCGCAAAGCTATGTAGAGACAGCGCCCCCTGCTTCGTTGCGCGCTTTCATTAACCAGCGAAAGCGGCATTTTTCTGCGGGAAAATTCTACCCCGGTCGGATGAAGGTCGTGTTCGCAACGGTTCATGCGTTTAACGCACTTTCTTTTCTTACCATTTTTGTATCCCCTGCAATCGGAGCAGCGGCCGTGGCAGCAAAATTGCTTGTCGATGGTTGGACCATTTCAAGAGGAGCGGCGCTATTCGGCGACCGCAAGCTGGTCCGGTCACTGGTTCCTCTCGAGATCGCTTCGGTCCTCTATAATTCTTTTATCGGTCCGCTCGGCGTATTCGGCACGTTTGTCTGGAAAGAGAGCAAGACATAAACAGCGCCATCGAAAAAATCCGGAATATTCGGCTTCATCCCAGAGTGACGACCATCCTCAAGATCGTTGTTGGTCTCGGATTGCTCACTGCGCTCGTTCTTTATGTAGATCTCAAAGCGCTGATCCATTCAATCCGACAAGCAAATGTCGTTTTCTTGGCGATTGGGAGTGCACTTGTTGTCGTAAACGTCGGAGTTCAGTTTTTCCGGTGGAGATATTTGCTGCGATTGATTGCCAGCGACATTTCAGACAAAGAAATTGTGTCGTCGCTGCTGGTCGGCTATTCGGCGGGTTTCTTTACACCGGGACAAGTAGGCGAACACGGAGGCAGAGTGGCTTCATTATCCTCGTTGAAGTCGATTCAGGTGCTGGCAGTGAGCCTCATTGATAAGGTTTACGTTCTTGCGGTCACGATCATCGTAGGGATGATCGGCATGTGGCTTTTTTGCAAAACTTTTCTACCAAACTATTGGTCGCCTGTTTTGACCATCGCAGTCATCGCTTGTGTATTTACCTTCCTGATTGTCGTGCTTTATCCCGACCTTCTGAAGAGACTGTTGCGTCTTGTACTGCACAAGGTCCGCAAATATAAAGCAGTTGCGAGTTTTCTCTTCGTAAAGGATGTCTTTCACCGTCGACAAGCGCGTGTGTTACTCCTTCTGACGATCCTTTTTCAATTCGTCGTAATTGTTCAATACTACGTCTTTGTCAGAGCGTTTGAACCGGTCTCTTTTGCGGTTTCCGCCCTCTGTACGTCGAACATTCTTTTTGTCAAGTCGGCAATCCTGCCGATCTCGATCGGCGACCTCGGCGTCCGCGAAAGCAGCGCCATTTTTTTCTTCTCGCGCGCAGGAGTCTCCGCCGCTTCGGCTTTAAACGCTTCTCTGTGTGTGTTCACCGTTAACATTCTTTTGCCCAGTCTTATCGGTGCGCTGTTTATCATGAGAATGAAGACTTCGAGACTGAGACCCGTCGCAAAATGAATCCGTTTTTACTTCTCCTTTTGTCGATCCTCGTTACTGCCGGCGCGATCTATGTCCGGCAGATTCTGCTCTTCGCCAAGGGACTGTCGAATTTGCGGAGAGGGACTAATGTGTCATTGTACACCGCCACGATCCTCGTCGCCGCAAGGAATGAGGAAGCGCACATCGAGCGCTGCCTTACTGCGTTAGTGGACCAAGATTACCCTAAGGAAAAATACCGGATCATCGTCATCGACGATCACTCGACCGACCGTACAGCCGAAATTGCAAAAAGCTTTACAAACAAGTACCCCCATATTTTATTGTTGACCGTCCGAGATTCTCCCAAAGGGATCTCTCCTAAAATTAATGCACTCAACCTTGGTGTGAGCAATTCATCCAGCGAATTGATCTTTACCACCGATGCTGATTGTACAGTCGGTTCTCGATGGTTGTCGTTCATGGTAAAACATTTTGAGCCGAATGTCGGTGCAGTCTCCGGAGTCACATTGTATTCAGATGAGGGGCAGACTCGCAGCTTTTTGAATGGATTTCAGCACTTGGATTTCTTCTCTCAAACGGCGTGCGGGGCAGGCGCGATCGGTTTGGGATCTGTCAATAATTGCAACGGAAGCAACATGGGATTTCGCCGGTCTGCGTTTGATGCTGTTGGAGGATATGCGGCGATCGCCCATGTAAACTCCGGCAGCGACTCGTTATTGGCTCAACGAATCGCTGCGACAACGGATTGGGTGATGCAGTTCGCATTTGAACCGGAAACACATGTTACGACAATGCCTCTTCCGAGTTGGGGCAACGTCTTCCAGCAACGAATGCGCTGGGCAGGCCAAACGCCGAATTATCGTGCATCAACATTGGCCTTTTTGATCGCCTCCTTTTTATTCTACGTATCGATTCTTTTGCTGGCCATTCTTTCATGTTCATCACTGACGGCCTTAGCAGCGCTTCTACCGGCATTTGCCTTGAAGATGGCGGTCGATTACAATATCATTCTAAAATTCAGACGGCTGACAGAAATCCGCGAGAGGCTATCGTACTTTTTCTTGTCGGAATTAGCACATATCCCCGTCATCCTCTCGGCAGTTGTCGGCACTTTCTTAGGGAGTTTCGAATGGAAAGGGAGACACATGCAGAGAGAAATCTCGCAGCAGGCTTAGAATCGCGGACGATGATCTCTCATACTGGAAAACTGCATCAGTTCCTTTTTCCGTCTCTTATATGGAGAATGAATTCCCCGAATGTATTCCTGACGTTCGATGACGGACCTCATCCAACTGCAACCCAAAAAATACTGGCTGTGCTGCGCGCAAAAAATATCAAGGGAACTTTTTTCCTGACAGGGTCGAATGTGGCGAAACGCAAGACGATTGTGAAGCAAATTTCCGATGACGGCCATGCCATCGGCATTCACGCATATTCGCACGTTCGATCGATGGCTTTTTCAAAGCGGGAAACCATGGATGAAATTCAGCGTACTGAGGATGAAATCCGAAGCGCCGGATCCACGCCGTTGAAATTATTCCGCCCCCCTTTTGGTTTTTTTTCTTGGAACACCATTGCCGCAGCGAAACAGCTTGGCTACACGATCGTCATGTGGTCGACGTTGACGGGGGATTTCCGCCGCGATTGGCCGGATGAGAAGGTTGTGTCGAACGCTGTCTCGAAACTTTCGGGCGGTACAATTTTAGTGTTTCACGATAATGATCTTACTGAAACCCGCATCTCGAAGGTCCTTTCCGAAACCGTCGCACTCGTCAGCGAGCAAGGATTTCATTTTCAATCTATGACCTGATGGCCTTAATATTTTCACTCGTTGCCGTACTTTACGCCGTTCAATGCATCATTTTTATTTACGGCATTCTTACCACTCATGATCATCCAATTGTTGACAGCGAGCCAAGAGTGTCGATAGTGGTGGCAGCCCGAAACGAGGAGAGATTTATCAAACGGTGCATTTCATCTCTCGTTGCTCTCGATTACCCAAAAAATAAACTTGAAATCATTATTATCGACGATAATTCGACGGATGGGACTACGACCATTTTACGCGAATTCGAGCGCAGCTATCCCAATGTAAAAACCCTTTCGGCGAAACAGGGCATCGATCAGCTGCGCGGAAAAGCGAATGCCATTGCTCAGGGTATCGACGTATCGTCCGGTGAAATTATTATGATGACAGACGCCGATTGCGCCGTTCCCCCTTCTTGGGTCCGGGGAACGGTTCAATACTATACCGACAATGTCGGAGTCGTTGCAGGGCTCACCTTGCTTCATGCAGACAGTTGGTTTGCGGGAATGCAGTCGCTTGACTGGGCATACATTCTTGCAGTTGCATCTGCCTCAATGTCGTTGAAAAATCCGTTGAGTTGCATCGGTAATAACTTTTCCTTTAGGAAAGCAGCTTACGATGAAATTGGCGGGTACCGCGGTATTAAATTCAGCGTTACTGAGGATTTTGCATTGTTCAAGGCGATAACCCGGAGCGGTCGGTGGGAATATCATTATCCGCTTGACGAGAAAACCCTTGTATTTAGCGACGCATGCTCGTCGCCTTCGGATCTCTTTCGCCAAAAGAAAAGATGGGGAGTCGGTGGAAAAGATATGCCTCTAAGCGGCTTGTTGATTATGGCGGTTGCATTTTGTATGCACGCGTTCGTCCTTTTGGGACTTGTTTTGCAGATTCAGAATGGAATATTGTTGACTGCGGTCTTGGGGAAATTGTTCGCGGACTTCTTCTTAGTCAGCATTCCCCTCTTTAAGACAAAACAACAGGCGCAATTAAAGTACTTCGCGATTTTCGAGGTTTATTATATTCTTTATGTCATTGCTCTCCCTTTTATGGTATTCCTCGGCGGAAAAGTTGTCTGGAAAGGGAGAGAATATTCGTCAAAATGAATTCTAAAAAACGAATACTCGTTGCTCCTCTCGATTGGGGGCTGGGGCACGCGACGCGGTGCATTCCGATAATCAGGGAATTGGGAAAACATGACTGCGAAGTCATTGTCGCCGCGGATGGAAGACCGTATGAATTGTTAAAGCGAGAGTTCCCTTCACTGATGATGGTTAGACTCCCCGGCATATCGATTTCCTATCCCGAAAAAGGAAACATGGCGCTTGGTATCATCATGCAGTTCCCCTCTATCATCGCATCGATCCTACGCGAACACAGAGCAATGAAAAAAATACACAAAGAATTACGGATCGACGGTATCGTTTCGGATAATCGGTTTGGCCTGTTCACAAAAAAAATTCCTTCTGTATATGTTACGCACCAAATAGCGATCGAGATGCCGCGCTCGTTTCTATGGGCATCCCAATTTGTTCGGTGGCTTCATAAGGCCGTCATCCGCCGATACACCGAGTGCTGGATACCTGATTTCGACGGCGAGAAAAATCTATCAGGGAAACTCTCCCACGGTTTTGCATTACCAAAAAATGCAAAATTCGTCGGTCCGCTTTCACGAATGGAAAGAATTTCAGCTCCGTCGCAAGAATATGAAATCCTTGTCGTCCTTTCTGGACCGGAGCCACAGCGCACAGTGTTCGAAAATATGCTTGTCGAACAATTGAAATTTATCCCACAAAAAACTTTGCTCGTCCGAGGGATCCCTGAGAAAAATCAACGGATCAGAATTTCGGACTCCTGCATCGTCGTCTCGCACCTCGATTCAGATGCCCTCAACAAAGCAATGGCCGCGGCGGCAATAATCATCGCTCGGCCGGGATATAGCACCATCATGGACCTTGATGCCTTGGGGAAGAAGGCGATCCTCATCCCAACGCCGGGACAAACTGAACAGGAATATCTAGCTCAACGGTTTAGGGAGTTGAAGATTTTCTTCACGTGCGAACAAAAGGAATTCGTTCTCGAAAAGGCCTTAAAGAAAATAGAGGATTTTTCAGGATTGTCGTCTCCCATGACAAACCATAGCTTGCTGATTTCCGCCATAGACCGTTTTGTTGCTTTATGTAACCGAGAAATATCCGCGGCATTGAAATGATCATCCCTCCCGTTTTCAACCTCCCATTAATGTATGCCGAAACGCACTATCGGTTTAAATACTTTTTCAGCCTCCTTAAAAAGGCCGAACCTGAAATTTTAGCCGACGTACCGTACCGTCTTGAGCCAGACGCAGCGCTTCCCATTCTTCTTATTGTCAAAGATAGCAACGCTTATCCCGTCGAGCTGGTTTCGGTAAAAATCGATATCTGGCAAGACGAACATAAGCTCTCAGTAGAGGGAAACGATTTTCCGGAACACATAGCTCGACCTTTCTGGTGGAAAATTATCCGCGTAACATTAGAAAAAGAACTCAAGGAAATCTTCGGATTCCTCGACGTTGATGTCACATTTGAATATCGCGTCGGTGGAAAAATCCGAACGTGCAGAAATGACAACTACAGGACTTCCTCAAGAAAACAGTTCCGCGTATATCGATCCAGGAACCCCCTACCCACAGTAACCGGGTGTATCCAGGGAGACGCGCACACACATTCGTCTTATACAGACGACCAAGTTGAATTCGGCTCTCCCGTTGAGGCATCGGTTGAAATGTCTAAGTCGATGGGGCTTTCATTCTTTTGCGTCACCGATCACTCGTACGATCTTGACGATCGGATTGATAATTATTTGATCAACGACCCTAGCCTCCCAAAGTGGAAATTACTGCAGTCGGAAATCGACAAAATTAATGATCAACATAAAGACTTCGCCGTTATTCGGGGCGAGGAAGTATCGTGCTTCAACCGCATGCGCAGGAATGTACATCTCCTGTTATGGGGAACCAGGAAATTTTTTAACGGCAGCGGCGATAGCGCGGAGAAATGGTTTCACACAAAAGCAGAACACACCATACGGGAGATTCTGGATGCCGTCGAAAGCGGGACGGTCGCTTACGCAGGACATCCGACTGAAAGAGCTCCTTTTTTTCAATGGCTGCTCATCAGGAGAGGAGAATGGGGTCTTGATGATATGAATGAAGCTGGACTTTTCGGCATTCAAATACTCAACGGAGTAATCAACGAAGCCTTTGCGGACGGGCTGGAACAATGGAAAGTTTTGCTCCTCCGCGGAAAAAGAACTTTTATTGCGGCCGGAGATGATGCCCATGGGAACTTCAACCGATTTAGGCAGATCGGAATTCCCTTTGTGTCTCTGCGTGAGAACCATCTTCAACTTTTCGCCAAGATGAGAACACTAATTACTTGCGATGCCGTATCTGAAGATTCGGTTCTTACATCATTGCGTGAAGGCCGGAGCGCAATAACAAACGGCCCGGTGATCGCAGCAAAAATGGCGAACGAATTTCAGGAGCTCGCATCATTCGGCCAAAGCATCCGGGGAAAAAGATTGCAAATTCAATTAACAGGGCAATCATCGGAAGAATTCGGATCTTTTCATGAAATTCGATTGATAATCGGAATTATTGGAAGCGGGAATGAAATTATCAAAAAATTAAACCAATGTGTATCGCGATATTATTTTGACGTGAGAATTGATTTTGAAATTCCTCGGCCGCATGCTTCTTGCTACATCCGTTTCGAGGGATTTACCGAAGGGGGCGTTCACGATAACGGAAAAGGAATTTGCTACACAAACCCAATCTGGATCATTGCATCATGATAAATTTAAAACATTCAGCAGCGATAATTTTTTCTGCAATTGTGATAGCGAATTTATCAAGCGCCCAGACTACCAGCGACAGTATGCAGCGAGGTCAAGTCACATTTGCGACCGGTGAACTGTTGTTCCGGCCTCTTGTGGCAAATACTTTTGAACCACGTTCGGGAATTTTAAGCCAATTCGGTAAAAACAAGCTCCGTCTTGACATAGGGAATTCCATCGACTTACTTCGTTATCAACCTTCGGATGGGAGCGCGGTCTTCGGAATGGGGGCAGACTTTTTTACTTATACACTGCTAAGAGGTGAAAAAAATTTCCATTTTCCAGTCGATGCATCCGATTACTTTTTTGGGATAAATTTTAGCGCAAGAAAAAATATAGAGGCAGGGATTTTCTCCTCTAGACTTCGAATCAGCCATATCAGTGCACATTTTGATGACGGCCATTATGACAACACCCAAGGATTGTGGAAGGACGGACGTCCACCGGTAGTCTACAGCAGAGAATTTCTTGACGGAGTGGTCGCCCTACAGCCAACTTCCCTGAAGAACAACGTCCGACTTTATATTGGGGGAACATACCTATTCCACGTGGACCCGAAACCTCTTCCCCGTTTTCAGGCCGATGCGGGCATTGAATATCATCTCCCTTGCTTTCAAATTTCTAATTTTTATTGGTCATACCAGGCCACAGTCTTAAAGATTACGGAAACATCCGTGCGGCACAATGTTCAGATCGGTTGGAAATTAGGGGATTGGGAAAAACGGGGAGTCGATGTTTATTTAAGTTACTTCTCGGGATACAGCATACACGGGGAATACTACAACGTCAAAGAATCCTATTGTGCCGCGGGGTTTCTTGTCGAGATATAAAAAATAAATCCCGTCTCACCGGAGACAGGATTTATTTTTTAGAAATGAATTTGCTCTCAAGCCCTCTGGTGCGAGCTCACTATTCCCAGTCTTCTCAGTTTGTAACGAAGCGTTTGCTCCGTCATTCCTAAAAATTGTGCTGCCTTTGATTGATTTAACCCAAACCTATCGAGGGCTCGCTCGATAATTCCACGTTCAATCGTGTCCAAAGAACGGTCAAGAATAAACTCCTGGCCAGCGATGATATTGTTGATCATTTTGACAACTTCTGTTTTCTCGTCGACTAATTCCGGCGGCAGTGTGAACCGTCCTCCTTGGGAGAAAAGAACAGATTTATCAACGACGGCCTTTAATTCTCGAATGTTTTCTCTCCAGGTTTGTCTCACAAGCACGTCGATCGCATTGATATCGATCACGATGTCACCGAGGGCCAGCTCCTTGCTGATTTCGCCAACAAAATATTTTACGAGCAAAGGGATGTCTTCAGCTCGTTCGCGAAGTGGTGAAACCGATATAACTTCGAACTCAGCAAGTTTCTGATACAACTCTGGAATTATTTTTCTTTTCTCAAAAAGATTTTTCGGTTCGTCCTTGAGTGTGATGATCAGCCGGATGTCAACGGGTGCCGATTTCGCGCCGCCGATCCGTCGGGTTTTCCGTTCATTAAGAAGCGTCATAATCTTCATCTGATTGCGGAACGAAGCTTCCTCAAGTTCCTCGATGAGAACCGTGCCGCCATTTGCGATCTCAAATATTCCCCGTTTGGAGGTGTATGGTAAGCGCTCCGCGCCTCTTTCAAACCCGAAAAGAATTGCCTCCATCTCTTTGTCATCGATGACGGAAAGGTTGACCGAAACGAACGGAAGTTCGGTACTGCCGTTGGAATTCTGGAAGTGAATATTCTTGGCAATAGCTCCTTTGCCGACTCCATCTTCACCAATGATAAGAATATCGTTCCGGGTTCGTGCCAGTCTCGCGATGAGTTTCCGCACACTCTCCACTGCTTTACTCTTACCGATGATCGGATATTGAGATGTCAGACTTTGTTCTGTCATACCATTGTTTTTCATGTAGTAACACCCCCTAGTGTATTTTCAGAAACTTAGCTATCTGCACAAAAAGCACCGCCAATTTACTCTTTGGCGCGCTGTGAAAAAAATACTCCCGTAACCGCTTTCGGGTTAAAAAAATAATGTAAAACAATATTATCAAGCCAATCGCGCCAACGAGTAATATGTTGAGGGCTATGAACCAATTCATTCTCATAAAACTCTCCGGCGACAGATGTTACGAACCGCAAACGCAATCCAAAAAACGCAGCTATCATCAACAGTATAAAGATAGTAACATATTGGCCAATAACAAATATTTGAATAAGTTCTTCCCACTCGACCGCATGAATTGAACTCCACGCATGAAATATTTCCATGGAACAGAAAAGCATTAAAAGAAACATAATCTTATCGACATAAGCTCCCTGAGGGGGATCTTTTTTATATTGATAGCCAAAAAACAAAATGATAAAAAAACATGCGACTACATTCATTTTAATAATGTACAAATTGATAGGTTTGTACAATAATATCATATAATTGTCACCGCTGAGATAAGGAAATATTTCCCTTATTCGCAAAAGATTATTTTCCGAATATAATTTCCCCACTCGTTGGTTTTCTCTCCATGCTGGCAAAGTTATTTCACTTGCAATCTCTTCCGGAGTTGGCTTCTTTCCACTGATTTGTAGTATTTCTGCATATTTATGATCTATAGATCGAAAATCCTGAACATCTGCAGTCTCGTACCCATATTTTGGATCGACAAGAAAATCACCAAAATAAATTGCGAAAAAGGTGCCAACAATCAGCGTAGTTGTAGCATATTTTAGAACTACACTAAAATCTCTAAATAAGGAATCGATGACTAAGTAAACGATGGCAAATACAAGAACAAAATAATAAATTCCTTTTACATAATGGACGAGAACAAAAGGAAAATATTGGTCAATTTTAGAAATAATAGGTCCAATCAAATTCGAAACAAGTGCTAAAATTCCCAGCGTAAAAAATAGCGAAAAATTGAGAAACAGAAACTTGTTCTTCCTATTTGGTTCAGATACAACCAAGAAAATTGAAATGAGCCCAACCAGAAACTCAATTGATGTTACTAAGAAAGGTACGTCACCCCTTTGCTCGCCTTCAAATTTGAAAATGAGCAAAGCCATCCCAATTGTAACGCCTGCCCACACGGAGAGTATTTTTGTTCCCTTTTTCATTAAGCCTAATCTAGTTCTTTTTGGTCTTTTTGTCAAGCGCGCAAACATGTATTAAGTGAAAGTGATTTTAAAAAATAGGCCTTTTTTTGTGAATTTAAGCCATATATTTTTCTCACTTGACAAATGCTAGCTTTTTTGTTATGTTTTTTGCGAATAAGTTTGTGATTTACATCACTAAGGTTTGTTCAATTTAATAATAGTAAGCAGCCAATTATTGATAATCTAAAATGGATATCCTCAAATTTTAAATTTCGATAAATAAATATTACCAACATGTTCGAATTAATTATAGAGTAATCACTATACGTTCACTAAACCACAAAGGAGAAGTACCATGCAAGACAAAATAAACGTTAAGAAAGTAAGGGCAATTATTGTGACAATTATTCTAATCGTTGCCACAAACTTTGCCATTTCTCGCGCAGAATCAGTTTCTTTAATTAAAAGATCTCCAATTGAAAAACAAAGGGTAACATTCACTCAGAGGACCTTTTTAATCCGTATTGGAGAAAAATTACCAAAGTCTTTAGCAAATGATCCGACTTACCCACAGCCAGCGCCGAGGCCCTCGGTATTTTTTGCAAACGATCCGACTTATCCACAACCGGCACCGAGACCTTCGGTATCTTTTGCAAACGATCCGACTTACCCACAGCCAGCGCCTAGGCCTTCTTGATTTCGCGACGGATTAGATTTTAGAATCTGCAAGTTTATAGGACATCGGAACAAAACCTTATTGGTCGTGATTCTCTTTCCACAGCACAAGCCTTGACAATGTTTTCTACATTGTCAAGGCTTGTTTTAATTTATCTAAGTTAATTATTTTTCAATGAAAAAATATTTGAAAGCTTTACTTTTACGCAAAAATTCTGTTAAAAGTTGCGTGTCATTATTAGAATCCGGATGTGAAGATGATGATAAATCAACAATCCCTTATTTTATTGTTTAAACCTTTAGCCATAATCCGAATCGCTTCTTCAAGAATCGCGCTCGTGAACTGGTATATAGCTTTGATCAAATTTTTTTCGCCTCTTAAACATACAGGGTTAGAATTTCAAGTTTAACTTCCTTGAAGCTAATTTACTCAATAAACCTTCCTTCAATTTATTCACATTTTGTTTCTTAAAAAAAAATCATACATTCATTATATGATTAGTACTTATTTATCCCCAATGCTAGTGATATAGTGAAGTCCTCGAAGATTCTGCTGCATGCTTTTTTATTCTTAGCTACTTTTTTTACTCTTACTGTCGCTGGTGTGCAATGGCTTAACAGAGACCCTTTTGACCTACGCAATTTCCTTTTTGGACTCCCCTACTCGCTTTCAATATTGTTCATCCTTGGCTGTCATGAATTCGGCCATTATTTTGCGGCGCGCTACCACAATGTTGACGCGACGCTGCCGTACTTTATTCCTTTCCCCAACCTTCCAAGCGTTGTAAACTTCGGGACGCTTGGGGCGGTGATCAGAACGAAATCTCCAATACCGTCAAGAAAAGTTATGTTCGATATTGGAGTCGCGGGACCTATTGCAGGATTCATTGCAACTCTTGTTATTTTGACGTACGGGTTTATTGCACTTCCAGGAAAAGAATTTATCCTATCAATCCACCCAGATTACTTTACTCAAGCGCATCCGCCGTCCGGCATAGATCTGTCATTCGGAAATTCTTTGCTTTACAATTTTCTTTCAATTGTAATTACAGATCCCACAAATCAATTCGTTCCACCCATGACGGAGATGTATCATTACCCATTTCTCTGTGCAGGATGGTTCGGCATCTTCGTTACGGCGATGAACCTCCTCCCGGTGGGCCAACTCGACGGTGGGCACCTCGCTTACACCATGTTCGGCACGCATCACAAAGCCATAGCCCGCATTTCTTTTGTTCTGCTTCTTATTATCGGACTTATGGGATTACTCCCCATGCTCAACATTCCAGTCTCCTTCGGCTGGGCCGGCTGGCTCTTTTGGGCAATCATTCTCTTCTTCTTGGTCAAACTGGATCATCCCCCGGTCATCGATGAATCTCCCTTGGACTCGAGACGACGGAGAATCGGTTGGATGACGTTTGGTATTCTGGTGCTGTCATTTGTTCCGACTCCATTTACCATTCCTTTTTAAGAGCCGACGGACATAGCGAAAACCCCGTTGACATTCACACCGAATTTCAGTACACTCATGTAATAATAATATTATTGCACTGATTTATTGACGCATTTGCTACTCTTTTATTGTTGTTGTGCACCCCAATCACCAATAATAAAAGACTGCAACTGCGCGAAACCACCGAGCGACTGTTGCAGTCCTCGGTTTTTTTGTGACTATGAAGAATACTTTTATTATAGTTTTTTTTCTCTTGGCCGACGGCTGCCAGACGCCCAATAAGGGATTGATCGATACCGATTCTGTACCACCACCATTTATTAGTCTGACGGCTGTTACTCCAGCTCTGATTAACGTCAACGAAGTAGCAGTTTCGGCGACAGACGTCATTGATACGGTACTTCAATTATCTGCAACAGTGAGCAATGTAGACCAGCAATCCCGGATTTCGTTCACTATAATAGACCCCTCTGGTAATCCAATAGAAATGGGCGCTCTCGTAGACAATGGAATTGCGCCAGATCGTCTTGCCGGCGATGGAGTTTTTTCCGGGGCTGCCAATTTCAGCATTCATAAAGAAGACATCGGCACTTATACCGTTCAATTTCAAGCGACGAATAGTGTGGGATACCAAAGCAACATTATTCTGCGACCTCTTTCAATCCAAAACAGTAATAATCACCGACCGACGATCTCAAACCCTGTTCTCCCCGACACGGTCTTTGTACCTAGTGGATCAGACACTACCTTTATCAACGCCTCAGTGACCGTCTCGGACCAAGACGGGCTTGAGGATATTGCTTCAGTCAGCTTTACATCACGCCGCCCGGATGGAAGTGTTGTTGGAGTATATCCTATGTACGATGACGGCGGAGTTTCTGTGGAGGCTCCGTTTGGCTTACGCAGCGGAGATACAGTTGCAGGTGATGGTATCTTTGCGTTGACAATCCCGTTAACAAGTTCGGCGGACAAAAATACGTACAGAGACTTTTCTTTCGTAGCAACAGATAGAACCGGCGAATCTTCCGACGTGATCACTAAGAGGATTTATCTTAAATGATTTCTCGAATAACCGCTTCGGCGATTCTTATCCTGATGATATCGCTGAGCGACATGGCAACGGCACAATTGCTCAATGGCGATTCCTACAAACTCGAACAATCCACCGCTGCCACTTCTTCGACGGTCCCTCTGAGTAATAGCGTGACGGATATTGTTGTCTCGGGCGCGACAATTTGGTTAGGCACCGGAAAAGGATTGTCGAGATCCACTGACGGGGGCTTAACATGGAAAAACTATTTCAATACGCCGGAATTTGGGGAAGAGGATGTTTCGGCTGTTGCGGTTCACAATAACGAGGTGTGGGTTGCAACTGCGCACTCAACGACAGTCGATGGAAGCACTCTTCCCGTTGGCAGCGGCCTGAGGTATTCAACTGATCTGGGCGAGTCGTGGACGGTCATTCCGCAACCGAGAGATTTCCAGAATGTCGATACTCTCTTCTATAATTCAAAGAGCTTTATTCGCGCGCTCGGCGTCACCACGGACATCAATAATATTACCTATGACATTGCAGCTACTGACAGCGCTGTATGGATAACGTCATATGCTGGGATGGCAAGAAAATCGACCGATAAGGGAAGAACATGGCAAGTAGTTATTATCCCTCCGGACAATCTTGACAGCATCTCCCCCGATGATTCGCTTGTCTTTGACATGTCGCCGGTAGGTGGAAACCTTGGCCTGCAAAATAATCTCAACCACCGGGCATTTTCAGTTTATGCGGAGAACTGGTCCCATGTCTGGATCGGGACCGCCGGGGGAATTAACAGAACTACTGACGGAGGATTATCCTGGGTGAAGTTCAATCACACAAATGAGACCTCCCCTATTTCGGGAAATTTTGTCGTAGCGTTGCGGACCCAACGACTCGCGGGAAGATCCGTTGTGTGGGCGTGCACAGTGAATGCAGACGACCCGAATGAAAAACGGGGTGTCAGTTTTTCATCAGATAGCGGCCTGACATGGAAAACATCTCTCCTCGGCGAGTTCGCTCACAACTTAGGCTTTATGGATTCCATTGCTTATGTCGTTACTGACGACGGAATATATCGCTCGCCTGATTTCGGAACAACATGGACGAGATCGGGGACAATCTATGATGCGAAATCGAGTCAACGAATAACCTCTTCTCAGTTTTATTCCGTCGACGTGCTTGGTGATGAAACTTGGTTTGGCGGAGCCGATGGCACTGCTATCACTACCGATAATAGTGCGAACGAATTCGGGTCTTCATGGATCATCCTTCACGCAGATCAACCCCTTCCCTCTATTCAATCAACCTACGCATATCCAAACCCTTTTGCGCCGAATCAGGAGGTCGTAAGATTACATTATTCAATAGGTTATTGGCCCGCAAAAGTTACTATTCGTATATTTGATTTTGGAATGAATTTGGTTCGAACGGTTCTCTCCGACGCTCTTCGCGGAGGGACAACAACGGGAGAGTTTGACGAAATTTGGGACGGTCGAAACGACAAGGGGCGACAGGTCTCGAACGGGCCGTATTTTTATCAAGTCATCATTGGCAACAACAATCCGGTCTGGGGCAAGATTCTCGTGCTTCAATAATTCTATGAGAAAAGTAATCCTCATCATTACTAGCATCATCTTCATCGTTGGACAAACGATGGCGCAATTAGACGGAACGCCCGGAGCTTTCGCAAGACTCGGATTTGGAGCACGGGGAATGGGAATGGGCAATGCATTAACTGCCGTGCGGGACGGCGATGTGTCAAGTTTTTACAACCCCGCCGTAACGCCTTTCCTTACAGACAAAGTGCTTGCAGTTTCTTACGGAATTTTATCGCTCGATCGGTCGTTGAATACCTTATCCTACTCGCAATCCATCCGTCCAACAGCGGGATTCTCCGTGGGGATCATCAACGCAGGCGTTCGCAACATCGACGGGCGCGATGCCGATGGATTTCAAACGGAAGAATATTATACCTCAGAAAATCAATTCTCGTTTTCGTTCGCAAACCAAATGTCGAAGTATGTTTCTCTCGGTATTGGTTTTAAGATTTATTATTACCGACTCTTCGCCAAGGTTTCGTCGACAAGCCTCGGAATCGACGTGGGAAGCATCGTGCGCCTGACGGATAACCTCTCCCTGGGCGCTGCCGTCATAGATATTGGGTCGAAATATAAATGGGATACTTCCGTGATCTACGATGAAGAGGGAAGCTCTACCACCGAAAGGTTTCCACAACTTCGGAAAATTGGGCTCAGCTATGCTTTCGGAGATGGCTCAGCGCTAGTCTCCGCAGAATTGGAGAACAGCAACTTCCAATCGAACATCGTACGATTCGGCGGCGAGATCGCCTTGAGTGAGCAGTTCACTGTTCGCGCCGGGCTCGATCATTGGGAAACAAGCGATCCGCAGCAGGCGTCGCCGACCTTTGGGTTCAGCGTGAAAACCAGTTCGGCCGCGTTTGTCCCTACTATTAACTATGCGTATGTTGTGGAACCTTACTCGCTTTTTGCAATGCATGTCGTATCCCTTTCTTCACGATTTTAATATTTACTATGAGACGAACCTTTCTCCCCGCGCTTTTATGTTTCGCCGCTTCTTCCCTGGTATCCGCTCAAACGACAAATGCGTCGACAGGCCTTAGCTTTTTAAAACTTGGCATCGGAGGACGAGCGATCGGAATGGGAGAAGCGTATTCCGCCCTTTCCACAGATGCGTCCGGAGTGTACTACAACCCTGCGGGTATTTCCTTCGGATCCGGGAACGAGGTGACGTTAATGCATAAAGAATGGATCTTTGGAACTTCGACAGAATACCTCGGAGCGACAATTCACCCGGGAAATTTTGCGTTGGGATTAGGATTGAACTCAACAAATGTGGACGATATTGAAATCCGGCAGGAGCCAGGGCCGTCTCAAGGAACATTCGGGCTTCACGATTTTGCTGTTTCCGCAACGGCAAGTTGGCGAATTGACACTTCGCTGAGCGTCGGCATCACGGGGAAATTCTTGTATGAAAAGATCTTCGTCGATGAAGCGAGCGGGACGGCTTTCGATTTCGGCGCACGGTACAGAGTCGACGACAATTTTGCTGTTGCACTCGCAGTGTCGAACCTTGGTTCGACGACTCCCCTCCTGAATGAATCGATCGAACTTCCGAGCGGAGTCCGAGCGGGGGTCGCCTACGAAAATACTCTTGGAAACGATCTCGCATACACGCTCGCGAGCGATGTCATTAAAGTCTTTGACGACAACGGCACGCGAATCCATCTGGGAGGAGAAATTGCATACAACTCCTCATTCGCGCTCAGAGGTGGATACCAGATCGGCTACGAGGCGAAGGGGCTTTCGGCGGGATTTGGTGTCCGTCTGGGCATCATTCAGTTTGATTATGCGTTTGTTCCGTTCCTCGATGAGCTTGGCAATACCCATACATTCGCCCTCACCTTCAACCTCTGATCAAAAAAGACAATTCTGATTGGACGGTCGACGCCACATACTTTTTACGGCAACGTTTCATTCCTCCTTCATCGATCGCGATATCGATCTTCTTGCAAAGAACTTCAGCGTCACTCTCCTTGTAACAAAAGGATGGACGGCATTCTTTCGCTTCCTTCGATACGCAGGAACAGCCGACCTTACTTTTTCCTGGTTTGCGTCGGTGTACTCATCCTGCCTTGTGTTTCTTACGCGACTCCTCGGCGTTAAATCGCTTATTGTTTTGGGCGGGGTCGATGTTGCAAAAGAAAAGAATCTGAACTATGGAATTTGGAACAGTTGGTGGAAATCGAAAATTGTTCGTTATGGAATTGTCCATGCAAACGCTGTTTTGGCTGTAGACGATTTTCTTCGACAGGAAGCGATGCGTCTCGCAGAATACAACGGTCGAAATATCGCAGTTATCCCAACCGGTTATGATTCAGAATTCTGGCATCCCTCCGGAAAGAAGGAGTCACTCGTGCTCTGCGTCGCGTCATGCCCCGATCCGGTTCGGATCAAAATCAAAGGCATCGATTACCTCATTGCGGTCGCGCGGAAACTCCCGACTGCTCGTTTCAAGATAATCGGCATAAAAAGCGAGGTCGCCGAAACGTTGAGCCTCCCGTCAAACGTCGAAAGCATCCCCCATGCAACGCAAGAGCAATTGAGAGAAGAGTATCAGCATGCAAAGGTGTACTGTCAACTTTCTTATCGCGACGGATTGCCGAATGCGCTGTGCGAAGCAATGCTTTGCGGATGTGTTCCGATCGGGACGACAAGAGGCGGGATTCCACGCGCAATCGGTCAAACCGGATTCTTGGTTGATTATCAGGACGAAGACGCAGCTGTTCATGCCATCCGGCAAGCGCTCGAAGCGCCTCCGGAACAAGGCATGGAAGCGAGACGAAGGATCTCAACTCAGTTCACTCTTTCTCAACGGGAAAGCGCATTGAAGGAAAAAATCTCGGAGCTCATTTCCTGAAAACGTATACGAAGAACATCCTTTCACTTTTTGGGTTTGACGCGTTCGCCCGGGTCGCGGGGTTCCTTGGGACAACATATTTAGCCCGCGTCCTTGGAGGCGCATCGTTCGGCACCGTCAATCTCGGGCTTGCCGCACTTTCGTACGGAATTTTATTTACGAGTCCCGGGCTGCATATCATCGGAACCCGTGCGATCTCTCAAAAGCAAACAGACGACGCCAGCACGATCCGGCAAATTTCATCCCTGCGAGGTTTCCTTGCTCTCATCACGTGTGTGACGATTGTCGCAATCTCGCTGCTCGCAATTCACGACGAAATCACACAAGAGGTCATCATACTTTATGCTGTCTCTCTATTTCCATTTGCCTTCTTGATCGATTGGTATTTTCAAGGGACACAGCATCTTGAAACTGTGGGGGGAAGCCGGGCCGTTTCTCTCGTCGTATTTGTCGCCCTTCTTTTTCTCTTTGTTCGCTCACCATCGGACATTATTTTTGTCCCTTTGGCATATTTCGTCAACACAACTCTCAACTCCGCCATCTTATTTTTCATCTACCGGCGTCGGATAGGACAAAAAGATGCAGATACACCAGCTCAACCCAAAGGAATGCGGTGGCGTGAAATCCTTCATCAGTCAATTCCCATCGGAGGCGCCGCATTTATGGGTCAGGCGGTCTTAAGTTTTCCGGTCATTTTACTGGGTATTTTCGCGACGACAATCGACATCGCCGATTTCAGCGTAGCATCGAAGCTGGTTTTCTTTCTTCTTTCCATCGACAGAGCAATATATAATCTCTTCTATCCTTTAGTCGCGCGCACAATGGTTGCAAACAGGCAGGGCATTGCTGCGCAAGTCGGCCGCATTCTCGGATACCTCCTTATTATAGCTCTGCCAATATCAATTGGCGGAATTATCGTTGCGCATCCACTTATTCGCTTAGTCTTCGGTGTGCAATATCAAAGCGCCGGATTCTTGCTTCAGGTCCTCTTACTTTATTTCCTCTTTACCGTTTTAAATAGTATTTTTGCCTATGTTGTTATTGCTGCTGGAAACGAAAAAAGATATTCAGCGATCATTGTAACTGTTTCGGGCCTGCTCCTTTTAGCGCTCGTGCCTCTCACATATTTTTGGTCAGCGGCTGGGGCGGCCGCAGGCCTGGCCCTTGGAGAGTGCCTCATGATGGCGCTGATGTACCGAGAATGTCTGAGATCTGTGCAACTACGCATGGCGGTCGGATGGATTAAACCATTCGTGGCCGCCGTAGTCATGGCAGCAGTGCTTCTCGTGCTTCCGGCAACGAACATTTTTGTTTCACTCGCTGTAGGAGCAACAAGCTATGCGGCAGTGTTGACCTCGTTGAAGGGCATTACGAAAAACGATCTCCTTTTCTTAAAAGAGCGTCTCATTTGAAACTGGTCACAGGCATATTATGCAACGACCCCGGCTGGGGAATTCTTTTCGATCAAATTGGGGTCGAATGGAAGGCCATTACAGCGTCGGACGACATCACTCCGGACGAATTCAGCGTTGTTGTCGTGAACACAAATCCGACGTCGCTGCAAGAAAAAAGCTTGCTGGAATACGTACATGACGGCGGCGCACTGGTCGCGACAGACGGCGCAGCGGATGCAATGATCTCGTCAAAAGCGAAAAAAAAATATTTCGGTTCTCTCCCGCCGAGTTCGTTCAACGCCGTCTCCGTCAATGGCATGATGGACCTTTACGCGAATGGATATGCAGAGCTTGAGTCATCGCCCACGACGGGGGCAATCCCATCAATCCACAAGATGGGAAAGGGGATGCTCATCACGATCCCATTCGATGTAGGCGGGCTTATTATTGATACACGAGCGATGCGGAAGAACTTCTATTTTGACATGCCCCGCCTCCCGAACGAAGTCACTTCAGCCGTGTCCAAAGGTCTTTTGCGGCGTCTCATTGCTGACATACTTCAATACGTTCACCTCCAGCGGGCCATTCCTTTTATTCACAAATGGTATTTTCCAGAAGCCCGTCAATCGCTCTTCACGTTCCGGGTAGATTCGGACCATGGCTCTCGCGAAGAAGTGGCCGATCTTGAAAATCTTTGCCGGACGCATCGGATAAAGACCATGTGGTTCATCGATACCAAGAGTCACGAACATTGGCTCTCTCAGTTTGGGAATTTCGGCGATCAGGAAATAGGACTCCATTGTTATGAACATTTCACGTATGCTTCAGATGAGAACAATGCCCTTAATTTCAGGAAGGCGCTTTCGTTGCTCGAAGCCGAGGGCGTGCACCCGAAAGGTGCCGCCGCTCCTTACGGTACATGGAACAATTCGGTAGCTTCAATTTTCGGACAGCTGGGCATTCGCTATTCATCGGAGTTCAGCCTTGATTACGATGATCTTCCTTTCTTTCCGTCATTAGGCACAAAGTCTTCACCCGTGCTGCAAATTCCGATCCATCCGATCTGCGTCGGAAGCATGAAACGCATCGGTTACACCGTTCCCGAAATGAAACGATACTTCCGCCAAGCGATCGATACAAAACTTCTCTTGAGAGAACCCCTTGCTTTCTACCACCATCCCACGCATCACCATCTCGATATTTTTGAAGAGATGTTCGAATACGTGCGCTCGCGACACATCGAGAATTTCTCGTACGCTGAATACGCCGATTGGTGGAAGACAAGAGGCACTGTCGACTGGAAATTCGAATACCACCGAGATGAGAATTCGATCGTCGCAGACGCGACTAATCCTGATCCGGCCGTTTATTGGCGGATCGTCTATCCTAACGGGGAAGAATCGATCACTAATTCTCGTGGCCTCATACCCGTGCAATCATTGCCCAGACAACGCCAGGAAGACCCGTCGCCTGTTCCCTCCGACATCGAGCGGTCGCGACGTTTCGACCCGCGGCATATGCTTCTCAACGTGCTCGATGCTTGGTATAAGAGGACCCAATGAACATTACAATGGGATGTTATCAAGCCGTTTCCCTCATTCATGGCGGACCGAGGGTTCAGATACTGGGCACAAAAAAAGGCCTTGAAGAACTTGGGGTCCACGTAACGCTCTTTGACCCGTGGCAATCGCCCCATTCTAAATTACAATGCGATATCTTTCATCTATTTTCTGCGAACGTAGGGACGTTCCATTTGGCGCGGAACATTCAGACATTTTCCATCCCCTTGGTCACTTCTCCGATTTTTTTCACGCAACACGCACCGCATGTCATCCGACTTTCCCTTGCTGTCGAACACACGCTAAAACGAATTCGTCCGGGTATTTGGACTGATTACGGCTTCACCGAACAAATCTGCAACTGGTCCAAAGCCGTCCTCCCGAACACCTCCGATGAGTCTCATTTGATTGAAAAAGGCCTTGGTATTCAACATGCCAAAGTTACGGTCATTCCAAACGGAGTCGACCCTAAATTCGAGCACGGAGACCCAGGCATTTTTAAGAAAAAATATGGCCTCGATAAATTTGTGCTGAATGTCGGCCATATTGGGCCCGCACGGAAAAATGTGCTCAAGCTTATCCACGCGCTTCAAACAATCGATTGCCCCGCTGTTATCATCGGAAAGATCATCGGCGACGAAGGAAAGCAATGCGTCGAAGAAGCTTCCAAAAATAAAAAAATCCTTATTATCCCTGGACTGGAAAATGATTCGGAAATGCTTTCATCGGCCTATGCAGCGTGCGATGTGTTCGTCCTCCCTTCCCTATTCGAAACCCCCGGTATCGCAGCGCTTGAGGCGGGACTTGCGGGAGCAAAAATTGTCGTCACACCGTACGGCGGCACGAGGGAATATTTCGGTGGAATGGCCGCGTATGTTGAGCCTCGCTCTGTGGAATCGATCAGGAACGGGATCGTGAGCGCTTTGAACGAGAATCGAAACGACAAGTTGGTGCATCATATTAAGCGAGAATATTTGTGGACCAAGGTCGCTGAAAAGACTTTGGCCGTTTACAAGAAAGTTTTGTAAGAGCACGATCGTCATGCATCGGCGAATCCTTATTATCAGACCAGACCGCATCGGAGATGTAGTGTTGACGACCCCGCTCGTCAGATCGCTGCGTCAATCGTTCCCCGACTCCTATCTCGCTATGATGGTGCATCCCTCCAACAGGCCTCTTCTAGAAAACAATCCTCGAATCGATGAAATCCTCACCGATGACCCTACCGGCAACGATAAAGGCCGAGAAGGCTTCTGGAAACAAGTAAGTGCGCTCAGACAAAAAAAATTCGACACTGGCCTTATGCCTTTCCCTCGGGAGAGACATGCGTGGATGATGTTCCTTGGAGGAATCCGGACACGTGTTGGCGTCGGACATAAGATCTATCAAATGCTGACGTTGACGCAAAGCGTGAGCAGGCACAAATATATTCCCCTGCGTCACGAAGCCGATTACATGCTCGACCTGGGAAGAAAAATCGGCGCTGCTTCCGACAATGTAAAGCCGGAGATCTTCCTTACTGAAGCGGGAAAAAAGAGAGCGCACGAATATCTCGTCTCACAAGGCATCGCATTTCAAAAGCCTTTAATTGGAGTTAATCCCCTTTCGCGCGGTTCATCGCCAAACTGGACGCCTGAACGGTACCACAATCTCATCGAGCGGCTCCTGCCTCGATTCAACGTCGTTATCAACCTTGAACCGCACGACGAAAAAGGGCGCGCGCATTTTGCAGACCTTGAAAAGCGGGGCGCCGTCATTCTGATGCAAACGCTCAGGGAACATATGGCAAGTCTGTCGCAGCTTAGCCTTCTCATCTCTTCATCCACCGGCTCAATGCATATAGCAGCCGCGCTGAACATTCCTACGGTATCTCTTTTTTGTCCATTGACGGCTTGCTCGCCCCTTTTGTGGGGGCCGTTAGGCAACAGGTCTGAGGTCCTATTGCCGGGCGAGGGTTATTGTCAAACCCGATGCCCTGGAAATCCGAAGATTTGCCCTCTTGAAGATATTGAGATATCTCAAGTTGTAGAGCGGGCGGAAGCATTAGCAAGGCAGAAGTAAACATATGAACTTTGATTTGCGGAACGCTTCGCCGTACACAAATGTTAGAATCAACAATTACCCAACTCTTCACTTGGAGTTCAAATGAAAAACGTTGCAATAGTATTCGCCCTGCTGTGCCTGCTTATCACTGATGGCCTCACGGCGCAGACAAAAAATTCGAAATCAAAATTGAAATGGGAATCTTTCAACACGGGCATGGCGCATGCAAAGGCGAGCCATAAGAAAGTCTTGATCGACGTCTACACCGATTGGTGCGGATGGTGTAAAAAAATGGATGCAAATGTGTACAGCGACCATGATGTTACGGAATATCTCACGAAGAATTTTGTCCTAATAAGAATGAACGCGGAAGGTTCGGAAAGCGTGCACTATCAAGGGCAAGATTATTCGCCGGCGCAGCTTGCTGCGGCGTTTGGCGTCAACGGCTACCCGAGCACGTTGTTCTTGAAAGAAGACAGCAACCCGATTACGGTGCTCCCCGGGTACGTCGACGCGCCGATGTTTATGCACATCCTCGCGTATATCGCTGACAACGAGTATGAAAAGAAACAGTTTGGGGATTACTTAAAAGAGAAGGGCGTCAAGCAGGATTGAGTTCTTTCCGATGGCTGACTCTTTGTGCGGCATATGTGTGAACAGCTTGCACAATACCGTCTAAGTCGATCATCTGGATACACTCGAGGTTGTAGGGACAGGCCTTCTTCCAGCACGGCGCGCATTGAAGACCTTCGGGGATAAGCTTACCCCCCCGTTCATACAGATCGATTTCCGACCAGCAGCTCAAGCCGAACCAGGCGACCACATATTTTTTCAAAGCTATCGCAACGTGCATGCCGAAAGAGTCGCCAGTCACGATCACATCACAGATATTCTCGTAACAAATTCCTTTTCGTATTCCTTGCGTGGTCGGAGTGCTGATGACCACGCTTCCGGTGCGCCGGCGAATCTCCGCATTCCGCTCCGTGTCCTCGGGTCCGCCGAGAAGGACAAGCTTCAGTCCCTGAATTGCTGCCAATCTTTCAATCAGAGTTACATGTTGTTCCAGCGTCATCTTTTTATTCGGATAGAGGTACGAGCAGCCTGTATTGAACCCGACAACGCAATCGCGCTCCGTTATACCTGCCCCCTTTTTATAATCTTCGCAATATTTTTTCTCCTCGTCCGACAGATTGAGGACGTACTCATCCCTTCGGAATTTGAGTTTCATCGATTCCTGAAGAATCTCAGTTCCGTATTTTTCGTTGACGTGGAACTTCAGCTCGTCGTCTAATCCAAGGCGGTAACTATATTCTGCTTCTTTGTTGAGCGGAACAATAACCCCGTCTTTATTCAAGCCAAACCCTATTTTTTCTTTCGCCTTCAACGAATTGGCAAACGCACACGATCGCCGGGACTTATCCGTACTATAAACGATGTCGAATTCGGTGTTCTGAAGGATGAGCCAGTTTTCGGGATCCCAGTTGTATGCAGCGTCTATGTAAGGATTATTTTCGAGCAGACGGATTGCGTTTTTGAGCGTGATCCAAGAGATATGGCTTTGTGGATACTTTCGTTTGATCGCAGGAAGCATTGCCGTCGTTTGGAGTACGGCCCCCATCGCGTCGAGGTTGATGATAAGAATTTTCTTCCCGATCGGATTATTGTTCTCACATTCCTTATAGCACTGAGTACCGGGAAAACAAGGCTTATAGCCGGTGAAATTTCTACACTCGGGGATCCGTATCCGAGTCCGCTTCTTACTCGCTGACGATTTTTTTTTCATTCTTTCCGGGCGTAATCTTTGACTGTTCGGTTCTTTTCCGATGCTGTATAAAGATCCTCGAATGCCTCAATAACGCGGTCGACGCTCAACTGGGTCATGCAGATATTTCCGATCGGGCAGGACGTGAGACTGCATTCGAGGCAATCCAGCCCATCATTCCGGACCCAACGATGCCCTTCCCCATAAGGACCTTGCTGGCGAGGATTGGTCGGGCCAAAAATTCCAAGAGTATGGACGTTTAAGGCGGCCGCGATGTGCATCGGTCCCGAATCGTTGCTCACAAGGAAAAAGCAACGTTGAATGATCGCCCCAAGTTCCGACAACGATGTCCGCGGAATGAGATAAGAGGGCGATTTCATCTTTGATTGAACGAGCTTGGCATCTCCCTCTTCTCCGGGTCCCCACAAAAGAATTATGGCGGCGTTATGATGCTCAGTTAAAAGATCTCCTAGCCGCGCATAATGGTCGAAACCCCATCTTTTGGTCGACCATCCGCCTCCCGGGTTCAACGCGATTATCATCCGGTCATTCAGGCCCTGGCCATGCACCCATTCCTTCGCAAAATTTACCGCCCTGTCGCTCAGCGGGAAGAATGGATGCGTATATTCCGCGGGGACGTTAATCCTGCGGAGCGCATCAAGATTGAATTCGACATTATGAATATTTCCGTTTCGCGGCGGAATAATAATATTGAACGCGTATTTTCTCCAGCGAAACGGAAAACCGACTCTGAATTTCGCCCCGCTCAGTCCGGCAATAATCGCAGAACGAGGGTTAGAAAAAAGATCGATGACGAGATCGTATTTCTCCGCCCTAATTTTCCTGATAACGCCGACGCTCGAGTCTACGCGCTTGTCGAAAGTCTGGACTTTCGAAATCCATGGATTACCGAGCAAGACTTCTTCGGCGAACTTATCGCACAAAAAATCTATGCTGGCGTGCGGGAAATGAGCATTCAAATTTTGAACTACCGGAGTAGATAGAAGCACATCGCCGATAGCGCGCAATTTGATGACAAGAATACGGCCGATATTTTCGTTATCGAGAGTACTCAGAAAGTTTTGATGCGCAGAAAAGAAAATTGTGTAGGCCAAAATACGAAATTCCGTAAGGGATGTCAACGAACCAATGCAGGCCTTTCTCGGTAAGCCGCAGATCAGATCTCGTCAAGGAGCATAAAATTTGCATTGGCCCTGGGGGCAGATTGCGGGCGTTGAATTGCCATTTTTTCTTTCTCGGGATAACGACAGTGGTCATACAGCGGGCACTGTCCGCAACGAGGACTCCGCGCGAGGCAGACTGTCCGACCAAACCTAATCAGGTTCGTGTGGAATGAATAGGCTTTCCCCTTCGGTACGAGCGATTTCATCGCTTCGTACGTTTTGTCGGGAGATTTTGTTGCGACAAGTCCCAGCCGATTACAGATTCGGTGGATATGTGTATCTACCGGAAACACATCGCGACGGAGGGAAAAAAGGAGAACGCAGGATGCGGTTTTAAACCCGATCCCTTCAAAAGAGGTGAGATGGGAAATTATCTCGGCATTCGAGAGTTTGTGAATATCGCGCAACCGGTAGTTCCCATATTTTTTATGCACATCCGACAACAGGCGCTTGATCCGGCGGCTTTTGAGATTTTTCATTCCGCCTACTCTGATTGCCGCGGCGATTGCGCCCACCGGCGCTTTAGCAACTTTCTTCCACGTGGGAAATTTCTTTCTCAGTTGGACGTATGCGCGATGGCTGTTCCGGTCGTTAGTATTTTGAGAAAGAAGCGTCCCGATCAGCATATCGAGAGGGTCGGCCTTCTGCCGCTTTTGGCGCGGCACGCCCATGAATTGTTCAAGGAGTGAAACAACGCTCTTCGTTGTTTTGGAAGACGATTGCGTCGATCTCGATGTGCGTGCGTTCATTGGTCGTGTGATTGATTGCATCTCAAAATACGTTTCACTGCCGAGATTAGCAATCTCTTCAAGCGAGTTTGATTTGAGGATAAAAGAGGTGTATATTGCTGACAATGAAAACGGTACTAATCGATATGTCCATGTGCTCTTATGATCGTCATGAAATTCGGCGGGACTTCTGTTGAAGATGCCCGCGCCATCACGCAAGCTATCGCCCTCGTCGCTCGTCAAAAAGACAATTATCCTGTCGTAGTTCTCTCCGCAATTGCCGGCGCAACTGACGCCCTTCTAAAATCTGCCGACCTTTCTGTGTCCGATGATTTCAATCGAGCAAATTCGATCCTCAACGACCTTCTAGAGCGTCATGTCCTCATCGCCGAAAATCTCATCGAGTCGCGCTCGGTCGTGCAGCAGCTTATTTTCGACCTGCGGAAGCAATTCGAGGAATTGCGGAATCTTTGCCGAAGCATTGCCATACTCGGAGAGCTGACGAAAAGGTCGATCGATACAATTGCCGCAATGGGGGAATTGGCGTCGTCCCTGATCTTTGCCGAAGCGATCCGTTCCCGAAAACTCGATGCCGTCTGGATCGATGCGCGAGAATTTATCATCACCGACGACCATTTTGGGAATGCAACTCCTCTTTTTGACGACATCGGCGAGAAAGCGCGCGGCCGCATCATGCCGCACATCCGCAAAAAACAGATCGTCATCACGCAAGGTTTTATCGGGGCGACGCGCCGCAACGTCACGACAACGCTCGGACGCGGCGGGTCCGATTATTCCGCAGCGATCATCGGCGCCGCCATCAATGCCGATGAAATCCAAATTTGGACAGACGTCGACGGTATTCTTACTGCGGACCCTCGCATTACGCCGAACGCGCGAAAGCTCAAAATGATTTCGTACAGCGAAGCATCGGAGCTTGCTTATTTCGGCGCCAAAGTACTGCATCCGAGCACGCTTCGCCCGGCGGTTCAAAAAAATATTCCTGTCGTTGTCCTTAATTCAAAGCGTCCAAATTCGACGGGCACAAGAGTTGTCGCAAACCCTCCGGCGACGGGCGTTTCCGTAAAATCGATCGCCAACAAAAGAGGCATTACGGTCGTCAATATCCGGGCCGCCCGATTTATGACTGCGAATCATTTCATGGATGCGATCCTTCAAGCCTTCGAGAAATTCCATACTCCGATAGACCTTATCAACACGTCGGTCGCGTCGGCTTCTCTTACCGTCGGTAACGCGGAAAACCTCGACGCGATCCTGCCGGAGTTGGCTCTTTTTTCTGAGGCAGTGGTGTTCAGGGATAAAGCAATCGTCAGCATAATTGGCGAGCGTCTGCATTCGACCGTAGGAGTTGCCGACAGGATATTCCGGTCGCTCGGCGCAATAGATGTGATGATGATCTCCCAGGGCGCCTCCGAACTGAATATCAGCCTCGTCATTGACGACAAGAGCGTGAACGAGGCGGTGTCCCGGCTTCATAAGGAATTTTTTGAACCCCTTCCGATGGAGAAACTTTTTGAAGAAATTGTGGCAGACTAACGCACATCGAACGAACGGATTTCCCATCCTCACATCCAACCGAAAAAACGTAATTTGATATGAAACATCAAAAAAAATTTCAAGGCACTGGAACAGCGCTTGTCACGCCTTTTAGGAAGGACCGCAGCGTAGATGTAACGGCCCTCAAGAAGCTCGTGGATTATCAGGTGAGGGGCGGGGTTGAGGCGATTATTCCGATTGGGACCACGGGAGAAAGTCCCAGCATTTCTCCTGAAGAGCATAGAATGATCCTGGAAACCGTTATCGAGCGTTCCAACGGCAGGGTAAGAATTTTCGCAGGAAGCGGCAGTAATTATACGAATAAGGCCGTCGAGCTCACTCGGCTTGCAAAACATCTCGGAACCGATGCAGCGATCCTCGTCGCTCCGTATTACAACAAGCCGACACAGGAAGGCTATTTCCAACATTACCTCGCGGTAGCGGAGGCCGTCGATATTCCTCTGATCGTTTACAACGTTCCGGGCAGGACAGGTGGAAACATCACCGCTGCGACAACGCTGCGCATCGCCGAAGAAATTCCTTCCGTCATTGCGGTCAAAGAAGCCTCCGGGAATTTTTCGCAGATCATGGAAATTGCCCGGAACAAACCGCAGCGCCTTTCGTTGTTGTCGGGGGACGATGCGATTACCCTTCCCATTCTTTCTATCGGAGGAGACGGCTGCATTTCTGTGGTCTCAAATCAACTTCCTAAGGATTTTTCAGACCTTGTGCGTGCGGGGTTACGGGGAGAGTGGAAAAAAGCTCTGAAGCTTCACAACCGGCTTCTTCCTCTTATGAATGCAAATTTCATCGAAACAAACCCGATACCGGTCAAGGCGTCACTTGCGATGATGGAAATGATCGATGAAATCTATCGGCTTCCCCTTGTCCCAATGGCAACAAAAAACAGAAAAATACTTAGAAAGGTTTTGCGGGATCTGGGATTAGTGTAAACCTGTTCATGAAAAAGAAAAAGCCCCATTGCGCGGGGCTTTTTTCTTTTTAATCTCTTTCGGAATCTTTCTTACCAGGTCCTCTCCTCTTTCCATGGATCGGCCGTGTTGCTGTACCCGTTTTGCTCCCAAAATCCCGGGCGATCCTCGGCCATAAACTCCAGGCCGTTCACCCACTTGGCTCCTTTCCATGCATACCGTCGCGGCGTAAAGACACGCATAGGCCCGCCGTGGTCGCGTTCGAGGGGTTTTCCGTTCACCGTATGCACGAACATGACGTCCTCGCTCAGCATCCATTCAATGGGCAGGTTTGTCGTATACCCGCCGTATGCATGCTGCATCACGTGCTTCGCGTTCGATTTGACCTTAATCGCGTTGAACAGATCTTTGAACAGAACTCCTTCCCACTCGTCATCGTAACGGCTCCATGTTGTCACGCAATGGAAATCTGCCTTCAATTTTGTCTGGGGAAGTTTCAAAAATTCATCCCATGTGAACGTGAGGACCTCTTCCACCAATCCCCACACTTTAAGCTTCCATTCAGCCGTGGCGATCTTCGGCGTAACGCCGTACGTCAGCACGGGGAATTTTTCGGTCGTGTACTGACCCGGAGGGTATTTTGGCTTGCCAAAATAATTTAGCGCGTCGGAACGAACTTCTTTGGATCGGAATAAGCTCACGGTGCTTCCTTCATTTTACACAAAGTCTTATATCTCAAAAAACTCAGCACAAATTCTTCCAAAAGCCGCCTCTATAAAGTGGCGCGAAGCTCTTTTTAATAAAAGTAATAGTGACAAGCAACCTGGGGCATCGGCGCAATGTCGCCGTTGGAATAGTAGACAAATACTCCTTCGAGTGTCAAGTTCACTGCGGTTGCAACGTTAAGTTCGCCGCCAATGCCGAGGCCTGCGCGAAAAGGTCCGGCAAAAGTATTTCCGCCCGTGCCGCTGTAGAAGTAACTCAAGGATGGACCGAAAAAGAGTCGCGTCTTGCTTTCACGCACGAGGTCATACTGAAATTCGCCTCCGATCGAGGAAGATGTTTTATTTCCGGTCTTAATGATCCCGCCGATGATCTGGATCGAAGCCTTTGACGGAAAATGGTCTCGAAAACTGATCCCGATGCCGGAAGCCGGACCGGCCGAAACTCCCAACCCATAAACGTTTTTGCCAAGATCTCTGGCGCTTTGATTTCCTTGAATGCTGACTTGAGCCGTTGCGAAAGAAGGCAAGAAAAAAGAGAGAAGAAAAAGGCCGCACACCAATGTGAAGAAACGCAGGGAACAGCTTTTGCCGATACTTGAGTTCACTCGTACCTCCATGGGGTTAGGCATTTGAAGTGAGCCAGCGGTACATCTCTTTGAAATTCGGTCGTTTCCCGGTGATCAATATTCCGATCCGGAATATTTTCGACGCCACCCACATCATTCCCCAGATTGACAATGAAAGGGTCACGAGGGACAGTACAATTTCCCAAAGGTCGGGCATCTGAATCGAGAGTCTCAGCGCCATCATCGTCGGAGAAAGGAGCGGGACCTGCGAAAGAATTTTCACCATCATGGAATCGGGGTTCTGCATTGCCGGCACTGCAAGGGCGATGGGAGACATGACGAGGAGAGTCGTGTACGCGGTCATCTGCTGCGCCTCTTGCTCCGTCGACACCGGCGCTCCCGCCGCCACAAAAATTGCGACATACAGAAGATAGCCGAGAACAAAGTAGACCAACAGCAATGCGATGTGATCGAAGGAAACAAACGGCTCTTTCATCGTGAAATTGACGCCGACCAAAATAAGGAGCCAGAACGAAATTGTCGTGAGTCCAAGGAGCGACAAGCCGAGGATCTTCCCGCTCAATAACTCCCTGGGCGAACACGAAGACATCAACACTTCAACGATACGGTTGGCCTTCTCCTCTACGAGGCTGCGAATGAGCATCTGTCCGCTTGTCATGACCAGCGTAAAGAGCATCATGATGAAGATGTAGCCGGTAATGAACGTCTCTAAAAAGCCCGATTCCTTTTCCTCTCCTTTCGACGAAACTTTAATGGTCTTGACGTCGATATCCGTCGTCAGACCTCTGATTTCCTTGGGATCGTACCCCTTCGCTTCGAGCCGGCGCGCGATGATAGCGTCTTCAAGAATTTTCGAGAATCGCTCCTGATCGCGGATATTTCCGACATTCTCTGAGCGATATTCTATTTTCCCGCTTTCCATCACGGCCGCGGGAATAAGGAAATATCCTTCGATTTCGTTGCCGAGGATCTTTGCCGTAGCCAGCGCTTTAAGATGGTCTTCAGAACGATCGTCGTCCGTGATGTTAATGAGCTTATAGTTGGCCGAGCTGTCGGGCAGTTTATATTTCGCAATGCCCGCATTGAGGTCGGGCAAAAGTTTTCCCGTCTCGTCGATGACGCCGATGTCGCGCGTGTGTTCGTCTGCCTTCGAGGCAAGCAGAGCGGGAACGGCCCAGAAAAATCCGATGATCGTCGGCATCATAAAAAGTCCTATGATGAACGCTTTTGTCTTTACTCTTTCCAAAAACTCCCACTTTGCTACTTGAAACGATTTACTCCGCATCGGCGCCTCCGGGAGCAAGTTGCTGCATTTCGAGCGTCACTTTTTTCTTCATTTTCAAATATTTAATGAATGAATATATTGCACCGGCCATAAGGAGCAAAGGCCCATTCCAGTTGGACTCGCCTTTTTTCAGATTGATGACGCCGACGACGAGCGCCGCTACCAAAAAAACCACGAACATCAACATTGAATTCCGAACGCGTTTATCTCCCGCTACGGTCGCGGGCTTCAGAGAGGCAGCGGGTTTGGTGGATGCTGTCTGTCTCGTCTCATCCGGAACGCCAATAACGTCGAGGAAGATCGAATTGAGCGAAGGTTCGACGAACTCAAACTTTCTGATATCCACTTTTGAGGAGATGGCTGAAAGGAGGCTCTTCGACGAGACGTTCCCGTTCAACTGCAGTTCGACATAATTTTCATACGTCATCGCCTTTTTGACTTCGGGGAGCGAAGCGATGAACGACCCATCGCCGACAAATTCCACCCGGACCGCATTCTTGCCGAATTTCTGTTTGACCTCTTTGATCGCTCCTTCGAGGACAATGTTCCCCCTGTTTACAAGGCAAATTTCATCGCACAGTTTTTCGGCGGAATCCATTTGGTGGGTCGAAAAAATGATCGCCTTCCCCTGTTTTTTTAATTCCTGCAAAATTTCTTTGAGGACGATCTGATTGACCGGGTCAAGCCCCGAGAACGGTTCATCCAACACGACATAGTCCGGGTTGTGCAGGATCGATGTGATGAACTGGACCTTTTGTTGATTCCCTTTTGAAAGCTCCTCAACTTTTCTTTTTGCATAGCGTTCGAGCTCGAAGCGCCTGAGCCACTCCATCGCCGTCTCCTTTGCGGAACTTCCCTGAAGCCCGCGGAGGCTCGCAAAATAAAGAATCGTATCGATGAGTTTATTCTTCTTATACAATCCCCGCTCTTCCGGCAAATACCCGATGCGGTCGCGCATTGTCTGGTTGAAGGGGACGCCGTCAAACGTCACGCTCCCCCGGTCGGGCGAGATGATATTGAGCAGCATTCGAATGGTCGTCGTTTTGCCGGCGCCGTTCGGGCCGATGAGACCGAAGATCTTTCCCCGTCCAACTTCGAGGGAGACATCTTCAACCGCTACGAGGTTCTCATATTGTTTATGCAGATTCTGAGCTTTGATCATCGCTGAGTTAAAAAGTGTGTGCTTATGGAGTTAGCCGGTAGATCATTCTGGCGAACGGAATGGTCTCGCGCACGTGGTCCAATCCGCAAATCCACGAAACAGTGCGCTCGATGCCGAGGCCGAATCCGGCATGCGGCACCGATCCGTACCGTCGCAAATCGAGATACCAGTCGAAAGCAGACTGCGGAAGGTTGTGCTCCTTCAAGCGTGCGAGGAGCGTGTCGTAATCGTCCTCGCGCTGGCTGCCGCCGATGATCTCCCCATATCCTTCGGGGGCCAGGACGTCGACCGCCATCGCGAGTTTGTCGTTTTTCGGGTCGCGCTTCATATAGAATGCTTTGACGACGGCAGGATACCGATGCACCATGACCGGACGGTCGTATTGCTCGGAGATGACCGTTTCATCCGTTCCGCCTAGATCGTTTCCCCATTCAAACGGTATTCCTTTTTTCTTTAAAATTTCAACGGCCTCGTCGTATGTTATGCGCGGCAGGGGTCGCTTGACATTTTCAAGAAATTTTGTGTTGCGCTCGAGCGTCTTCAGTTCGGGCATGCGATTCTTCAAAACGCTCGAAACGATATGCTCTAAAAACTCCTCCGCAAGGTCCATATCGTCATCAAGGTCGTTGAACGCCACTTCGGGTTCCACCATCCAGAATTCTGTGAGATGGCGCCGCGTTTTGGATTTCTCCGCTCGGAATGTTGGGCCAAAAACATACACCTTTCCAAACGACATTGCTCCCGCTTCGCCGTAAAGCTGACCGGATTGCGTCAGGTATGCCTTGCCAAGGTCAAAGTAATCGGTTTCGAAAAGAGTGCTCGTTCCTTCGCACGCAGCGGGGGTAAAGATCGGAGCGTCGAGAAGGAGAAAACCCCGGCTGTCGAAAAATTCCCGGATGGCTCTGATGATCTCGTGGCGCACTCGTAAGATCGCATGTTGCCGCGCAGACCTCAGCCAGAGATGTCTCCGGTCCATGAGGAATTCGACTCCGTGCTCTTTGGGAGTGATCGGATATTCTTTCGCGATAGAAATGATCTCGAGGTTCGTGACGTCCATTTCATAACCGCCCGGAGCGCGATCCTCTTTCCGGATTTTCCCCGTGACGCGAAGCGAAGATTCCTGTGTCAACTCGTCGAAGCGATTGAATATCTCATCGCTGACGTTCGCTTTCACTATCACTGCCTGCATGAGCCCCGTTCCGTCCCGGACAACGACAAACCTGATTTTCCCGCTCGAACGTTTTGTGTAGACCCAGCCGGAGATCGTTACGGTCTCCCCTACGTTCTTTGAAAGATTCTCAATATATATTCTCGTTCCCATGTGAAAAGCGCATCCTTTCTAAAAATACCGGAAGAATATACAAAACTCCGGGCATATCCACAAACACGAAATCCCGCACACGGGCGGGATTTCTCTTGACACTTTGCTTCACGCAATGGCTCAACTCATGTCCATCATCCGTTGAATGGGGATGAGCGCACTGCGCATCAAGTCGGCCGACATCGAAATTTCGGGGCTTTTGTTTTTCATGCAGAGATAGAGTTTTTCCATCGTATTACGTTTCATATGCGGACATTCATTGCACGCACAATTGGCGTCGGGAGGGGCGGGAATAAATTCCTTCTCGGGCGCAAGTTTTTTCATCTGGTGGATGATGCCGACCTCGGTTGCGACAATAAATTTTTTGTGCGCATTCGACCGGACGTACTTAAGCAAGGCGCTCGTCGATCCGATGAAGTCGGCACGCTCGAGAAGCGGCGCTTCGCATTCGGGGTGGGCGATGAGCTTTGCATCGGGGTGCTCGAGCTGCAGGCCGATGATCTTCCTCTCGCTGAACGTCTCATGAACGATGCAGCTTCCGTCCCACAGGAGCATATCCCGTCCCGTTTTCTTCGCGAGATAGGCGCCCAAATTTCTGTCGGGAGAAAACAGGATCGGCTTTTCCTTCGGGATCTGATTGATGATCTTTTCCGCGCTGCTCGACGTGCAAATAATATCGCTGAGGGCCTTGACCTCGGCAGTGCAATTGATGTATGTAATTGCCACATGGTCCGGATGCATTTCGCGGAATTTCCGAAAAGCCGGCGCCGGGCAACTTTCCGCCAGCGAACACCCCGCCTCAAGATCCGGGAGCAAAACGAGTTTATGCGGATTCAGAATTTTTGCCGTTTCTGCCATGAAATGGACTCCGGCGAAAACGATCACTTCCGCGTCGGTCGCCGCGGCTTTTCGCGCCAGCTCAAGGCTATCACCGACAAAATCCGCTAAATCCTGGATCTCGGATTCCTGATAATAGTGAGCGAGAATCACTGCGTTCATTTCTTTTTTGAGCCGCAGAATTTCATCTTCCAAATTCAATGGAATGGTGCCGTCTTTTAAAGAAATTTGATCAGTTGCAGTGGGCATAAGTTTTCAGTCTATCAAAAGCCGTTCGTTATTGTCGGCCGGAGTGTTTTGTAAAATTTTTGAACGCACGTTTCACCGCCGATTGTACCTGTTCTACGGTGATCGATTCTATCTTTCCATCCTCAGCGCGAACAGGAATGTGGCGTTCGTGCGGAGGTTTCCATATTTCAGGGTCGCTGATCGAATGAAAGGAGACGGTCGGTATCCTTTGGGATGAAGCAATATGGAACGTCCCAGTGTCGTTGCATAGAATCAGTTCGCAATGTCTCATAAACGCCGCCAACACTCGCAACGGCATAAACGGCGCCGCATGAACGTTGTGATGGAGCTTCGATAAAAGCAATTGCAAACGTCCTGCATCATCCGGCCCGACCAGCAAAGCTATCTCAACCTTCAACTCACCGACCATCCAATCGATCACTTCGGCGAGCTTGTCGAGCGGAAAACATTTTGCCGGGTTCAAAGCGCCAAAATGTACCCCGACGACGATCTTCCCTGAAGGAATTGAGAGAGAATGGAACACGCGTTCTGCACGGTCAACTTCTTCATCGGTTAAAACAAGATCGTATTCAAAATCGTTCTCGTCGCATCCCAAACTTCGGACGATATCCAGATTACGATCGATTTCGCGCCGCTTGCCCGGCAGCCGGTGAACCGGAACATTATAGATCGGCTCCTGCGACCTCTCATCCAGCAAGAGATGATCCGGGCCGACAATGTAGCGTGCGCCGCTTACGACGGCAATAAGGTCGGATGAAAGTGAACGGGAGATCGTATTGAGGACGATTGTGACCGTAAACCCGTTCCGCACTGATTTCCAAAAATTTCTTGCCTTTGCAATATCCCACCGCCACAACTTCTCGTAGAATATGATGACTTCGTCGAGGTAGGGATTCTGCGCGACAACGGGGGCCGTATATTCTCGCGCGACGAGCGCAATGAACGCATCTGGAAATCGCTTACGCACCGCTCGGATTGCGGGCGTTGCGATCAACAGATCTCCGAGTTGATCGTGCTGCCTGATGATGAGGATCCGCCGGAAAGACTCGCGCGGTATCTCCGTTGGAAGGTAGGTTGATCTCGAACGAAAAGAACCGATGAGACGGAATAATAATCGCTTGAGAAAAAGTTCTGCGGATCGCATTCACGCATTTCCGTCGTGTGGCGGTTTTTTTGTGTCCGTAATATCTTCGAAATCGGCGTCCTGGATGTTGTTGAACTGCTCCTTCGTGCGTTTTTCTCGAACAGGCGACTTCGGCCTCTGCTGAGGGTTGAAGTAGGGTCTGGCCATCTGAAGGATCACGCCGAACACCTTCACCAAAATATACGCGATGATGATCCAAAAAATGAAGTCAAGCATAACTACACTTTTTTCGAACGGGGGTTGTAGTATTCAACGGGTGCGCGGGTCGGGCGAAGGATCTCGCCGTACAATTCCTCAAAATCGGCCTTCTCGTTGACAAAGTCGATCTCCGCGGCATTGACGATCAACAACGGAGCGTTCTTGTAACGAAAGAAAAAGTAATTGTAGGCCTCGTTGAGATCCTTCATGTACTCCTCGGACATGTGTTCCTCGTATCTCCGTCCCCGCGCTTTGATATTCCCCATGACCCGCTCGACGCTCGACTGAAGATAGACGACTAGGTCCGGCGTCGGGATATTTTTTTCGATTGAGCTCACGAGGGTCTCGTAGAGTTTCAACTCGTCGTCCTGGAGGTTGAGATACGCAAAAATTTTATCCTTCTCAAAGATATAATCCGTGACGAGCGTGCTATGAAAAAGGTCCGCCTGGAACAGATCCTGCTGTTGCTTGTAGCGACTGAGAAGAAAAAATATCTGGGTCTGGAAGGCATAATGGTCGGGGTCCTCATAAAAGCGCTCGAGAAACGGATTTTCCTCGAATTGTTCCAGCACGAGCCGCGCGTTGAGCTTTTGCGACAGCATGCGCGCCAAGGACGTTTTGCCGGCTCCAATGATCCCCTCTACCGCAATGTAGCGCACATCGGCATGCTTGGAAACGGCCGTCATGCTTCCACCATGGAAAAGAGAGCTGTCGTCATCGCGATGGAGAGTTCAACGGCGTTTGTATCTTTACATTCGGCAAGCAATTCACGGATCGTTTTCCCGGCCGTCGGGTGAACGACATCAGGCGCGATTTCGGCAAGGGGCACGAGAACGAATCTTCGGCGATTCATGGAAGAATGGGGGATGGTCATATCGGCGTTGTCGATCGCAAGGTCGCCATACAATAAGATGTCGATGTCAATTTCCCTCGGCCCCCAGCGCACGCCCGGAGTGCGGCCAACCGACTTTTCGATGGCCTTGATCCGGGCAAAAAGCTTGTCTGCGCTCAGGCTCGTGTGGATCTGAACGGCCGCGTTCAAAAATGGATCCTGATTTTTCATCCCCACAGGCTCCGTCTCATAGACGCTGGAGATCTTAGTCACGCGAACCGCATCAGCGGCGTTCAGCTCTTCGACGGCGTCGGCAAGGTAGCGAAGCCGCTCCCCCACGTTCGACCCGATGCCCAAGTACGCGTCCTGCATAAGGTTCACTTCCCGTCATTTCTCGGCATCTCGACCTCAACTTCCACGTGGTCGATGACGCCGTGCACGGCGGCGCCGGGCTTCCGCACTCTCACGATGATTTTTTCTACTTGCGAAAACCCGTCAAGTATTTTTGCGGCGATCGCATGAGCGAGAGCTTCAATTAAAAAATATTTTTTTGCAACGACCGTCTGTTTCATGATCGCGTAGACCTTTTCGTAATTGACGGTATGTTGCAGCGAATCGCTCGCCCTCGCATCCTGGAGGTTACAATAAAGTTCCACATCCACCTCGAACTTCCCGCCCAGATGCTGTTCGTCCGACATGACGCCGTGATATGCATAGAACACCGCGTTATGCAGTCGAATGATGTCTAGTTTCTTCATCGGATCACGTTCGCCATGGGGGAATATATCAAACGAGCCTGGAAAAAACAATTGAAGGCCAGTCTGGCTGGCCATGACCCTCCCCGTCGATCCTGATCACGGCGCTGGCGGCTTAGTACGGTTCGTTCAACCCTGCTCGATCTTTGCCCACGTGTCTCGCAGCGTGACCGCGCGGTTAAAGACGAGAGCGTTTTCTTTCGAATCGGCGTCCACGCAAAAATATCCGAGGCGCTCAAATTGGAAACGGTCCTGTGGCTTTGCAGTTGCCAAACTCGCTTCGACCTTGCACGAATGAACGACGTCGAGAGAATGAGAATTGATGTGCCTCAGCCATTTATCCCCGTCGGGGCTTTCGATCTTGAAAAGCCGGTCGTAGAGACGCGCCTCGGCATCGAGCGCGTGCTGCGCCGAAACCCAATGGATCGTCCCCTTCACTTTCCGTCCGCTGTGCGGCGAACCGCTTTTTGTCTCCGGGTCGTACGTGCACCGCAATTCGACGACGGCTCCCGTTCCATCTTTCACGACTTCGCGGCACTTGATGATATAGGCATATCGCAGCCGAACTTCCGCTCCGGGCGACAACCGAAAATATTTCTTTGGCGGAACTTCGCGAAAATCATCCTGTTCGATATAAAGCACTTTTGAAAATGAAATCTTCCTGACGCCCATCGATGGGTCTTCAGGGTTGTTCACCGCTTCAAGTTCTTCGACAACTCCGTCCGGGAAATTTTCGAGAACAACCTTTAAAGGACGTAGAACGGCCATCACACGGAGAGCTCGCTTGTTGAGATCATCGCGGAGGCTGTCTTCGAGCCACAAGGCATCGGATGTGTTTTCTCTCCGAGCGACGCCGACGCGTTCTGCGAAAGCGCGGATCGATTCCGGCGTATATCCTCTTCGTCTCAACCCCGAAATGGTCGGCATGCGCGGATCGTCCCATCCGTTGACGTATCCCTCTTCGACGAGTTGGAGAAGCTTCCGTTTGCTCATGACCGTATAGGTCATGTTGAGGCGAGCAAACTCAATTTGTTGCGGATGATGAAGGCCGAGTTCCTCGAGGAACCAATCGTAGAGAGGCCGGTGGTTCTCAAATTCAAGAGTGCAGATCGAGTGAGTGATACCTTCGATCGAGTCGCTTTGCCCGTGAGCCCAATCGTACATGGGGTAGATGCACCATTTGTCGCCGGTTCGATGGTGCGTCGCGAAAAGGATCCGGTACATCACCGGATCGCGCAAATTGAGGTTCGGCGAAGCCATGTCGATCTTCGCGCGCAGCGTGCGCGACCCGTTCGAAAATTCTCCGCTCCGCATTCGCCCGAATAAATCGAGATTCTCTTCGATACTTCTGTCGCGGTACGGACTATTCTTTCCGGCTTCCGTCAGCGTGCCTCGGTATTCCCGGATTTGATCCCCGCTGAGATCGCAGACATATGCCTTTCCTTTTTTGATAAGCGTAACGGCATAGTCATGCAGCTGCTCAAAATAATCGGAAGCGTAACAGAGTTTGTCCCACTGAAAACCGAGCCACCGGACGTCGGCCATGATGGATTCGACGTATTCCTGCTCTTCCTTTGTCGGGTTGGTATCGTCAAATCGGAGATTGCACCGACCGGCATAGTCGCGGGCAAGACCGAAATTGAGACAGATGGACTTCGCGTGACCGATATGCAAATAGCCGTTCGGCTCCGGAGGAAAACGGGTATAGACTTTCCCTCCAAACTTGTTCGTCTTTAAGTCGGCGTCAATGATCTCACGAACAAAATTTTTATGGTCGTGAGCTTCGCCGTTCGTTTGCTTTTCTTCTTTTGTGCTATGTTGATTTCCGGTCGTCATGGAATTCTTTCGATCGCTGCTTGTATCCTTCGTATAGATTCGTCCTTTCCAAGAACATGGAGAATATCGTAGAGACCCGGACCAGAGCCAACCCCGGAGAGCGCAAGCCGGAGCGGATGGATCAGCTCCGCCGGCGCAATGTTCAATTTCTCAGCGACGGCGTGAAGGGCCTTTTCATAGTCTTCTGTGCTTGGATGATTGAGGGCAGAAAACGCTTCCCCTAGCTCCTTGAGGTGTTCTGAAGAACTCCGTTTCCAACGCTTGCTCAGTGCATTGGGCTCGTAGCTCAAAGGCGGGCTGAAGAAGTAGGGGCTCTTTTCGACAATGTCCTTAACGAAATTCATTCGTTCGCGCATCGTGTCGATCACACTCGACAAATATTCATCCGTAAAAGGTTTCTCTTTGAAATCGGAGTTTGCGAGATATTCCTTAAGCATGCGCAAAACCTCTTCGACCGGTTTCCGGCGCAGATGCTCAAAATTCATCCAGTCTAGTTTTTCGATATTGAATACAGCGCCAGAACTCCCTACTCTGTCAAGCGAAAATTCTTTCGTCAGCTCTTCCAGGGTGAACAACTCGCGCTCATCTCCGGGATTCCATCCAAGCAAAGCGACAAAATTAACGAGGGCCTCTTTGAGGTATCCTTTCAGACGATACTCTTCGACCGCAACGTCTCCCTGTCTCTTGCTCAATTTCGATTTGTCGGGATTCAAAAGCAGCGGAAGATGCGCAAACCTGGGCACATCCCATCCAAAATAGCCGAAAAGGAGGACATGCTTCGGCGTGCTCGATAACCATTCTTCCCCCCGGATCACATGACTGATCTTCATGAAGTGATCGTCAATTACGACCGCCAAATGATACGTGGGGTAGCCGTCCGATTTCAAGATCACTTGATCGTCGAGAATCTTATGGGAGATGGTGACATCGCCTCGAATAAGGTCGTTAAACGTCAGATCTCCTTCGAGCGGAATTTTCATTCTGATCACGTGGGGTTCGCCTCGCTTCAGATTTTTCTCAACTTCACTCTTCGGCAAATTCCTGCAATGCCTGTCGTACGCCGTTGGAAGTTTCGCTGCGATTTGCCGCTCGCGTACTTCCTTGAGCCGCTCCGCGGTGCAAAAGCAGTAATACGCTTTATTCTCCCCTACCAATTGATGCGCATATTTTTGATAGAGGGTAATTCTTTGAGATTGAATATACGGCCCGTATTCGCCTTCCTTCCCAGGCCCTTCGTCATATTGCACACCCGACCATGCGAGCGTGTCGACAAGATTCTCGACTGCTCCCTCAACTTTGCGCGATTGGTCGGTGTCTTCGATCCGGAGTACGAACGTTCCTCCTTCTTTTTTCGCGAGCAAATAGTTGTAGAGCGCAGTCCGCAAACCGCCGACATGAAGAAAGCCCGTCGGGCTGGGGGCAAAACGCGTGCGCACGTCGGTCATGATGCTGATCAATTAAAATCGAAATTCGCGGGATAAAAAAAAGTTCGATGACACCCGTTCATGCGGTTTACCATTCACGCTCGCAGTGTCGCGAACTTTCCAGCAAAAAGATACCAAACTTTTGAAGGGAACGCAAGCAAAGCGGCGGATCCGGGGAGGCGGCGGCGTCACTCTTTCGATTTCACCTGTTGCATCAAAAAAGTCATCAACCGCGACGCAGGCACACAAGGATGGAATGCTGTGTTGTCGCTGAGATACGAAACAAATTTTCCTTCTCTGTATAACGACGGCGGACTCGGACAATCCCTGTTGAACGGGCTAAATACTCCGTGAAGACCGCCGTACGGACAATTGGGGTTGAAGATGCTCGTCGGCGAGCCTTCGAATCCATACTGACCCCACGGGTTGACGATCGAATGAGGATGCGTGGTATCCGCCCACACGAGGCCGAGGTACGTTCCATCGGATGCGATGATCCGGCAGCCGAGAAATTGAAAGAGGTCCTCGTTCACGACATGCGATTCTGCCGTATCGGGCTGAACAAATTCGGCGGCGAGATTTGAATCGGGAGCGGTCTTTTTTACCAGAACAGAATATTTCTCGTAAAGATATTTCGTCATTGTGCGCGGCTCGTTCACCTGGTCGTAGCTGATCCATTCCCGCTTGTTTCCCCTCCGGTCGAAGCGATAGATATTCCTGAACGGCCGCCCCTTGTCCGTCCCCCATTCTTCGACGACGTTCTGCCTTCTGTCGTACGTATAGGAGATAGTGTAATCCACCCGGTTATCGAATGAATAATCGACCTCATTGACGAGATTCCAATCGTCGTCGTAGAAATATTTGGACCTCGCCTTGATGCTGCTGTCCGGTTTGTAAACTATTTGAGCGGTCATATTCCCCAAACTGTCGTACTCGAAGGTCAGTCTATCGGAGACGACATAAACAAGCGAATCGAGGGAATTGAAATCTCTCCGGTATTTCACCAGCTCGACCATGTTCCCGTCATCGTCGTATCGGTAGGTAAATTGGTCGAGACTGTTCTTCTGCTCGATGACATTGCCAAGACTGTCGTAGGCATATGTTTCCTTCGAAAATAGATGGCCGTCGGAAAGATAGCCCTTGCTCTCGAGTAGGTTTCCGTCGTCGTCGTAGGAAAAAACACTCTTCCGATCGACGCTGCCATCCGGTTTGTACGAAACAGCTTCTTTCCGATTGCCGGTCGAGTCGTACCGGTACACGGTCTTGGTCTTCTCATCCCCCTTCGCTTTGACCTCCTCGATCACTTGATCGTCGCTGTTGTAACGACAATTAATTGTCTGCACGACCGAACCGTCGGCAGGGTTAAAAGTTTTTTCCTCGACCCTGCGGCCCTTGGAATCAAAGCGGTTGAACGAAAGCTCGACCCCTTTTTTATCCGGCTTTCCAAAACTATAGTCATATTTCCAAACAGAGACTGCGTAAATGCCGGATTTACGGATCCTTTCTTGCTCCTTTTCTTCAAGTTGCTTTTGCTTGGCAATGTCCTTTTTACTTTTTTGCAAAAGCCCCCCTTGGGCAAAGCCTTCACCTGTTACGCACAGAAGGGCTGCCAGAAGAATGAAAAGAGGGAAAAATTGTGGGCGACGATTCATTCAGGCTGTAAAATGATACACGGAACGAGCACCGGGTTGATTGATGCGAGTAGCGTCGATACGGAGGCGCTAAATTTGAGCCGGCATTTAAGGTACTAAGCAGATAGTTACTATTCAACCCTAATTTTAGGTTTCGGCTAAAAAGTGGGAGCTTTTTTGAGTGATTACTCGAGGAATCAAAATTCCAGCCTTCCTAAAAACCTGATATTGACAATTATTCCGGCGTGGAACATAAAATTCTATCGGGGTGATTGAAAAATGCATGAATAAGTTTAATGAGGGCTCCCGTTTTGCATTTGGTCTCCTTTTATATTTTTGATGCGTTCATTCGGAATTCACTTTACGTAGGTGAAAAGCCCGACACGAAAATACTTTTCGAGATGCCAAATCGGATATGATGAATGAGATTTAAAAAGGAAGGACGGTATATCAGAGTGCTGCGGTTAATGCAAGATGAATATTGCCATGCGGAGATCGAGGGATTCCCGCTTCGCTGAGCGAAGCGAGGCGAGCGAACCCCCAAGAGCATTATTCCGCGTACGACCGTTTATATTTTTCTGAGTAAATAATGTAAACAATAAATGTATCCACTGAGCGGAGAGCGAGAGATTCCCGCTTCGCTGAGCGAAGCGAGGCGAGCGAACCCCCAAAAGCATTATTCCGCGTACGACCGTTTATATTTTTCTGAGTAAATGATGTAAACAATGAAGGAACCCGCCTTGCGGAGAGCGAGGGATTCGAACCCCCAAACCCTTACGGGTGCCGGTTTTCAAGACCGGTGCAATAGCCGTTCTGCCAGCTCTCCATTGCTCGAAATAATGTACAAAAGTCTGCAGGCGAAAACAACTAAGCCGCTCACCTTAAAATACAAATGGCCCGTTGCCGGGCCAGTGCGGAGAGGGAGAGATTTGAACTCTCGGTACAGGTTTACCCCGTACGGCGGTTTAGCAATCCCGACGAGTCGGGATTAAGCCGCTCACCTTAAAATACAAATGGCCCGTTGCCGGGCCAGTGCGGAGAGGGAGAGATTTGAACTCTCGGTACAGGTTTACCCCGTACGGCGGTTTAGCAATCCCGACGAGTCGGGATTAAGCCGCTCACCTTAAAATACAAATGGCCCGTTGCCGGGCCAGTGCGGAGAGGGAGAGATTTGAACTCTCGGTACAGGTTTACCCCGTACGGCGGTTTAGCAAACCGCTGGTTTAAGCCGCTCACCCACCTCTCCGAGTGTCGCTTAAGATCTGCATCAATGTAGTCAATGCGAAAAAAACTTGCAAATGATTTTTAGCTAGAGAGGGATATTGCCGTGTTTCTTTTTGGGATTCCGGTCGACTTTGGTGTCGAGCATCTGCAATGCCCGAATGATCCGGGGTCGCGTCTCCTTCGGCTCGATGACATCGTCGAGATACCCCCGTTCTGCCGCGATGTACGGGTTTGCAAATTTTTCCCTGAATTCATTCTCCTTCTGCTTGACCGCCTCCTCTTTATTTTTCGCTTTCTCGATCTCTTTCTTAAAAATAATCTCGACCGCTCCTTTCGGTCCCATCACCGCTATTTCCGCGGTCGGCCAGCCGAAATTGATGTCGCCCCGAATATGCTTCGAGTTCATCACGTCGTACGCTCCTCCGTACGCCTTCCTCGTGATGACCGTGATCTTAGGAACGGTCGCCTCGCAAAATGCGTACAACAGCTTCGCGCCGTTCTTGATGATCCCGTTCCACTCTTGCGCGGTCCCGGGCAGAAATCCGGGGACGTCTTCGAACACGATGAGTGGAATGTTAAATGCGTCGCAAAATCGGACAAAGCGGGCTCCCTTCATCGACGAATCGTTGTCGAGTACTCCCGCGAGCACCGACGGCTGATTTGCAATAATGCCGACCGAGTGACCATCCATTCGCGCAAACCCGACGACAATATTTTCCGCATAGTGTTGGTGAACCTCAAAAAAATCTCCTCCGTCGACAATCGCATGAATCACGTCTTTCATATTGTACGGTTTGGTCGGATTGTCGGGAACGATGGTATTAAGCTTTTCCTCCATGCGACGTGCGTGATCCTTCGGCTTCACCACCGGAGGGTCGTCCATGTTGTTTGAAGGAAGGAATGAAAGCAGGGTTTTGACCCGCTCGATGCATTCTGCTTCGCTGTCGCACGCGAAATGAGCAACCCCGCTCTTCGTTGCGTGTGTCAACGCTCCGCCAAGGTCTTCGAATGAAACGTCCTCATGCGTGACGGTTTTGACAACGTTGGGTCCGGTCACAAACATGTAGCTCGTGTTCTTTACCATAAAAACAAAATCGGTAATTGCGGGCGAATAGACCGCACCGCCTGCGCATGGTCCCATGACGGCAGATATCTGGGGAATAACACCCGAGGCAAGCGTATTCCGTAAAAAAATATCGGCATAGCCCCCAAGACTCACGACCCCCTCCTGAATGCGCGCGCCGCCCGAGTCGTTCAAGCCAATCAAAGGGACGCCCACTTTCAATGCAAGGTCCATGATCTTGCAAATCTTTTCTGCGTGAGCTTCGGATAACGACCCGCCAAAGACGGTGAAATCCTGGCTGTATACAAAAACTTCCCGTCCATTGATGCGCCCGTGCCCGGTGACCACCCCGTCGCCGAGAAATTTCTGGCTCTCGAGACCGAAATCCGAAGAGCGGTGAGTCACGAGCGCGCCGATCTCCTCGAACGACCCTTCATCGATCAACAGATCGAGCCGCTCACGCGCCGTGAGTTTCCCTTTCTTGTGCTGGTCCTCTATCCGCTGCGCCCCGCCGCCGAGCAACGAGGCCGATTTCTTCTCGTGAAGCGCTTTAATTTTGTCCGACGACATAAGGGTCTCCTTGTTAAAGAAACGAGCTCGCAAGAGGATGACGCATCCGAAGAAAAAGCTGCACCGCTCACCTGATCCGTTTGAAAATTATCGAGCCGCTCGGGTCTGCAATCTTAACAATCTCATCGTTCGCTGGCTATGGCAAAGATACTATTTCCCTGCGTAGTTTTAAAGAGATTTATTTCTTCCCGCCTATGCCGGCCATTGCTTCAATGATCTTCACCACAGCGGAGTAATCCTCACGGCCAAAACCGGATTTCACGGTTTCCGAGAACAATTGCTGAGCGGGTGGAACCGTCGGAAGGGAGACTTTCGCCGCAGCAGCCGCGTCAAGAATGAGGTTGATATCCTTTAACAAATGCTCCGCATAAAAACGGGGAGTAAAATTTCGTTCAAGGATAGATTTTCCTTTTGTCTGGTATGTGGGGGCGTTAAGGGATGAGTGCGCGATGATGTCAAGAAGCGTGGAGGGGTCAACATCCGCTTTCTCGGCAAAGACCAGCGCTTGGGCGAGCGTCGTTGCCATGCCGGCAATAAAAAGGTTGCACAACAATTTAGCATGGGACGCTTGTTCCGGGTTGTCGAAGCGCCATATCTTACTGCCGAGAACGTTCAACGCCGGTGCGGCGAGAGTGAAAGCCGACTGATCGCCTCCGGTAAATAGTAGAAGGGAACCGTCGGCCGCTTGTGGCACACTGCCTAAGACGGGAGAATGGAGAAAAGAGCGGCCATGTTTTTTGTATTCGGCTCCGAGGCGGCGCGTCATTGCCGGGGAAACCGTGCTGCAATCAACGTGAACCTTTTCTCTTCGTAAGCCGTGAAGTATCCCGTGGTTTTCAATCGCAATCGAAAGAAGCGCCTCCGAATTAGAGACCATTGAAAACACAACCTCCGCTTCTGCAGCCACCTCTTCGGGGGACGAGCACCAACGGGCGCCGAGCTCAACAACTTCGTCCGCCTTTGCTTTGGTGCGATTAAATACCGACACATGGAACCCGCCGGCGAGCAAGCGCTTGACCATCGGAGTTCCCATCAAGCCCAATCCAACAAAACCGAGTGAAGTTTTCATCCGTCAATTCCGTTTCGAAAAAAAGAAATAAAAAAGGCGAGATACACTTCGCCCGTTGTGTGGAAAACTCATATATGGGACGATCAACGATCGACCGCTTCGATGACGGCTCCGCCGACGAGATCGTCCCCTTCATAAAAGACGACTGATTGGCCGGGCGTGATGGAACGTTTGGGACCATCAAACTGCACGCGCACGACCCCTTCTCCGTCACCCTCGCCGTCAAGCTGCGTTACGAGCGCAGGCTCGTCGACATCCTTGTAACGGATTTTTACCGTAAGCCGTTTTCCGTCGCGAAGGTGATCGTATTTGATAAGATTCAGCTTCGATGCCGTCAACGCAGTATGAAGAAGCGCATCCTCGTATCCGACGGTGATCACGTTCTCCTTATAGTTGATGCCGGTAACGTAAATCGGTTCCGGAAGAGCTACACCCAGTCCCTTGCGTTGGCCGATCGTATAAAACGGAAAACCTTTGTGCTTTCCGATCGTCTTCCCTTCCATAACAATGTCACCGCTCCCGACAGATGTTTCGAGGTCTGGGAGCTTGTGCTTGAGAAAGCGTTCGTAATTGTTGTCGGTGACAAAGCAGATTTCATAGCTCTCCCCTTTTGCAGCAGTCCGAAGGCCAAACCTTTCTGCTGCAGCGCGGGACTCGGTCTTTGTCATCTCCGCTAACGGAAAAATAGTTCGGCGAAGGGAATCCTGGGTCAATCCCCACAAAGCGTACGACTGATCCTTCTGCTCATCTCGCCCCTTGGAAATGACGTAACGGAGGGTCGAAGCATCCTTTCGTACGCGCGCATAGTGGCCCGTCGCGACATACTCGGCTCCAAGCATTGTGCCCTTGCGGATCATCTCCTCCCATTTGATCTTCCTGTTGCAGATGACGCACGGGTTGGGCGTGCGTCCGTGCAGGTATTCGTCTACAAAATTATCGATGACCTGAGCGCCGAACACTTCGGAGAAATCGAGCACGTAGTGGGGAATGCCGAGCTTCGCTGCGACCATGCGAGCGTCGTTGATGCCGTCGAGCGAACAACAGCTCTTTTCGTTCTCGTCATTCCCTCCGACATCGTCGTAATTGAATGTCTTGATCGTAATGCCGATGACGTCATAGCCCTGCTCGACAAGCAGCGCAGCCGCCACCGACGAATCGACTCCTCCGCTCATTCCTACAACGACGGTTCTTTTTTTCTCTTTACTACTCATGATGTTCAATATAGGGAAAATTCGATTTATTCTCAACGAGGGTAGTGGGTTACCTTTGACGATCCACAGCAAACCTTCCGAAGGTTTTCTATCTAAAACGAACAAATGCTATTGCTTTTTCAATGTTCACTCAAAAAAGCCTTCGGAAGGTTTCTGAAAGTAGCCCACTACCTCAACGAGCGTATCATGTCTCAGTTTGAAAATGAACCGGGCACTTGAACTTTTTATCAAATTCAATATGAAGGGTTTTTGATGGATTTAGGGAGAAAAGTGTCCGGTTCATTTCGCAATTCGTCAAAGTGAGACACCACCAACGAGCGAGCATGCCCGATAATGTCCTGATGCGATTATGAAACAACATCCAATCTTTTAGAAGGTAAGGTCGGCCTGTAACGTTAGGCCATTATCGAGCGGACCGGGGATCTCGGAGTCGCCCGAACCAAGCGCTGCGGCTCCCGGCTTCAACGTTTCATTATACTTGAAAGAAATTTCTGCTTGTTGAAGTATCTGCCATCCGAATACAAAATACCATCGGACCCCCGACCCGTAAAGCGCGGGCAAAGAATATCCCCCATGGACATTGTCTTCATATTCATACAGCCGCGAATCGTACGATGGCGTGTCGAAAAAAACCACCCTCGCCGATCCGAAAAATGCGCTGCGAGGGGGCGAAACATTCAATTCGGTAAATGCCAACGTCCCGCGTTCGCTGCCGCCTGCAACGGAGTATGAGACATCGTTCAGTTCGATCCTCTCCGTGATATTTACCCCTTTACCGACGCGAAACGTGCACGATGCGCGCAAATTTCTCTGTCCTCTTTCATCTATCACATCGAGCGATTCTCCTGATGCATTCATAACGCTGTGTTCCGTCGTCTTTTTCTTTTCACGAAATTGGACAAATGCGCTCGCCGACTTAGTCAAAGCCCCTTCGAGGCGCACGACGTACTCCGCGCCTGTTTGCGCGAACGATCCGGATGATGGAATCAAGAATTGATCATAGTATGAAGAAACTTTAACATCATTTGTTGCGCGATATTCCATTCCGAGATACTGTCCCTCTTCCCCATTCACACTTCCCTCTTGCTCGCCAAAAGCAAATCCAAAGGGGCTGATAAATCTTTCGGAATATGACCGCACATGAGCAGAAAAAGAAAATTGTTTTGAGACCCGAAATATTATTCCACAAACGCTGCTTCTAGAGGCGAGGGAATTGTAAGCTGCTTCACCAAAAAGGTCGAAGGAGTCGAAAACGAGATTCGTATTGAACCCCATTGAGGCAAAGCGTCGTCCATGATAACTCGCTAATGAATTCAGGGCTACTTCTTTGTCGAATTGCGATTGAACAAAGGTAACCCCAACACGCTGAGTCGTTCCGATATGATAAGTCCCGATCCCACCGAATGCCGTTTGATGGCCGACATTCTTTTTGAGGAGCTCTGACGGCGATCGGAATAATCCGTCAGTATAAAAACTGGTAATTGTGTTAGTCGAATCGATCGATCCATCCACAGGTTTGTACGAAAAAAAACCTGTGACCTCAAAGGGATACTGATCGATCGTCATTGCGCAGCCTTGAAAATAGTGGAACTCATCGGCTGAAAGATGTGGAACGATAGTTCGTCCGGCAGCTTTGATCTGACTCAGCGCATCTCCTCCCTTTGATGAAGACCTGAAACTTGAGAGGGTCAATCCCTCCCCAGCATTAAGCGTAAAATCACCGATGACAAGCTTGCGAAGAAGGCCTTCATTCTCAAACCCGGCATGCCCGCCGACAAATCCATCTTCGAACGTTTCCCCCGGATCGCGATCGTAGAGGAGTCCGCCGCTGAACTTCGACGACGTCAGTTCTATCCGCTGATATTCTCTCACGTCGCTTCCCAGGTATGTACCCTTCTCAAATGGTTCGGGCGGATGAAGCTGAAGGACAGTCCGTGTGCGGGATGAAATTTTATAGCTCGATTCTGAAACGCTGCCCGCGCCGACGGAATTCCCAAAAACTAAAAACTGTGACACGAGCTCGATCGTCCTGTCGTCTAATTCGGGGATGCCGCACAGATCCGAGGACGATAAAGTGCCCAGTGAGTCGCGTCTATATAGTATCCTGATCGCAGCAGCAGCCGGAAGGAACGGAACCTTCGTCAATTGGTCGAAAGTTGCAGTATTGACATTCACTGGATGCGCGTGATAAAATTCCAGCTCTTCAAGCGTCGCCGAGGAAGAAGCATTATCTTGCTGGTCATTTTCTATTATGGATTCAATTTCAGGCGAATCGTATGGGATGTCCGGCTTTTGCTGAGCGAAGAGCAATCCAATCGGTGGGAATATCGCGCAAAACAATAGAAAATTTTTCATGTGCGTCTCACAAGCCAATGGAGATGCCAATAGAATGAGTCAGGCCAAGCGCAAGATGAGTCGCCACTCCGTATTCGAATGAGGCAACCGAAAGACGGATGCCTATCCCTGCATAATAGCGCGACGGTTCGGTTGAGACCCCGAACCTGAGTTGAAGTATCTCATGCGGCGAAAACTCCGCGCCAGCTCGGACAGAAGGGGAAAATCGAACATCTTTGACTAGGGCAAATGAGATATTCGCGGTAGGAATAACTTCGCACGAAATTCCAGTGGTGTAGATTTCGGGAAGCTCATCGGCCGACCCGGCGAGCGACGGCCTGTTGACATTCAGCAAAGAAAATCCCCACCGAATTTCGTCCGCCACTTGAACCGTTGCCCCAAGATCGATACCAATCACCGATGCTGAACCATAACGGCTGATCGCGAGGTGGTCATAATTAACGGTACAACCCGCGGAAAGAATGCCGTTGTATGTCCTTGCAATTGAGGCGGAGGCGGTAACTTCTTTATAGAGGGAGAACCCGGATGAAGTGACGCAAAGGCCTGCATCGATGAAACCTGTAGGACACGCCACTAATGCGCCGCGGTTCGCAAGCTGCTGCAACCCGAACGGCGACGGAGAATAGAAAGCGTTGAAATAAAAAGATTGAACGCCGGCAATGGCGGAAGGGTTTAATAAAAATGCGCCAACGTCTTTCCCGTAAAGGTTTGCGTACGCGGTCCCGGTCAATGCAACGGGCTGGGCCGTACGTTCGAACGCGGAAAATAATGCTGGAGGAAAAAACACCGACAGAATAAACAAACGCCGAACGAATGCCGCGCTGTGTACGTTGGCCGACTTGAAAGCAGAAACGAAAGTGGTTATATTACCGGCGAGAAACTCCCCAACAACATTGTGAAGGAATGCCATGCGCGCCCCCCTGATGATAGTGATGTTGATCGGCGCCCTCCTCTGGTCTGTCTCGACTGCCGTCGGACAGATCGAAGCTCAAGTCACCGTCAACTTGGATCAAATTCCCGGCTCATCCCGGGACCCCCTGCAAAGTTTTGGCGCCGATATCCAGAAGTACATTAATTCCAACAAATGGACCACCGAGGATATCGGCAACGATAAAATTCAAGTTTCCATTTCGATATTTTTCACATCGATTCCGTCGACGAACACGTACGACGCGCAATTCTTTATCGGCAGTTCGCGTCCCGTTTACAAATCGGAAAAGAATACTGCGATGCTCCGGCTTGTCGACGATTCGTGGGAATTCACGTACGTGAAGAATCAGCCGTTATACCGCGATGAAACCCACTTCGATCCGCTCATGAGCTTCATCAACTATTACATGTATCTTGTCTTGGGGTATGATTTCGATTCTTACAGTCCCCCCCTTAGCGGGACCCCCTATTTCGAAAAGGCGATCGCGATCTGCGCGCAAGCACCCGGCTCGGCCAAAGGATGGGATCGCAGTACGTCGGGCGCGTTCAGTAAATATTCCTTTGTTGAAGAACTCCTCAACGCGAAGTACCAAACTATCCGAGAAGGAATGTACCTCTACAATTATAAGGGGATCGATTATCTGACGGTCAAACCTGATCTCGCCTATAAAAATATCATTAGATTCATTCAGAACGTAGCAGACTTCAAAAGATCGGTGAACCCCCGTTCGCTTGTGGTGAAAGCGTTTTTTGACGCGAAGTATCAGGAACTTGCAGAAATTTTTCGAGAATATCCAGATAAAAGTATACTGCAGCTTCTTTCGACTGTCGATCCGAGCCACGAATCAACGTATCTCAATCTGAAGTAGCGGAATTCGTCGATCACCTCTCGAGTTCTATCGCAAGAATGTGGTCGCCAATCTGAACTTTGTCGACCACGTTCATATCGTCGGTATAACCGAAAACGGTGTAGCGACCGTCAAGATGCGGAGTCGGGCAGTGAGTAATAAAAAACTGCGATCCCTCCGTATCTTTTCCCGCGCTTGCCATCCCCACCGCTCCTTCCGTGAAAAGCGCATCCGGCGAAACCTCCGTCCGAATTGCATAGCCCGGCCCACCGAATCCGGTACCCAACGGATCGCCCCCCTGAATGACAAAATTAGGTACCACACGATGAAAAGTGAGACCGTCATAAAAATGTCGTCGGACGAGAAGAATAAAATTCAAGACCGTAAACGGAGCGGCATCAGGGCGAAAATGCACGCGTATCGTGCCTTCAGTTGTTGAGATGAGAGCCGAATGGTAACGACCGACCAGAGCAGTGTCTTCGATTCGATAAAAGATTTTCCTCCTAGACGACGGCACGATCTCATTGATATAATCTTTCCCCGTCATCTCGGCCAATGCCTTGACCGCTTCGAGGGCAACTGTCCGATCGCTATCGCGGACCGCTTGTTGTAACGCCGGGATAGCAGATTCGGCCTTAAGAGAGAAGAAGACATCGATAAGATCGGTCATCAATTCGACGTCGTCGGGGGTTGACAGCGTGCCATAGTATGCGAGCAATTGATTCAGATATTGGGACCGGATGGATTTGCGGATAAGCGTATCGCCGAATGCATCTGCGACAGAAAAGGAAATCGTCATATCCCGTCGCCCCAACAATGGCAGAATTTGCCCGCAAAATTTTTGTTGAGAGACGGAATCCTGATCTTCAACAATTGAACAATACGCTGCGACAGCTGCGCTTACAATTTGGCGATCGGGATCCGACAATTCTTTGATTAAAGTGGGAACTGCCTCCGGCGATTTCGTTTCTCCGAGCGCTTCAATGAGTTTCGCCCTGAACAATGGAGACGGCCCGAGCTGAGCTACTATTCCGGAAATACTACGTTCTCCTAAATTTTTCGCGAGCAAGACAGCCGCCTCTCCCCTTCGCCGCCACGAATAATCTCGCTGACCTTGAAGTATTCTTTGCAGAGGAGTTGTGAGCGAATCGATCATGTCTGCATGGACAGCGATGCGTAAAACTGAAAATGCAGTCAAGGCGACATGTTCATTCGAATCGCTCAACAATGGAATAAGGGATGACAGGGTCTGTTGGATGGGAACATTTCTGAGAGCCCGCACCGAATTCACCTGGACCCTCCAATCCGGGTCTTTCAGCGCATGACGAATGAGTATCGCGATAGCAGTTGAATCCCTTGCACTTCCGAGCAGCGTTGCAACCCACATTCTGACTTCCGGCGATCGGTTTTCCATCGCAGTGGCCTCGTCGCGTAAATGCGATTGAACGAAGGAAGAATCGGCACACCGCATCAATGCATAGGCAGCATAAGATGCGCACTGTTCATTGCTGAGGAGGCCCGAAACATAATCAGTCGCGAGCGAATCCCTGATTTTTCTGATGGCAAACCGAGCAACGGAAAGAGCGACAGAATTGCAAAGATCGCCCGAAAAGGAATGCGCGAGCAGAACGAGCTTGTCGAGATCCGCGATCGTTCCGCACTTTCCCAATGCATCGATACACTCGCTCCGGCAACCATCGTTCGATTCGTTTGCGAGGCGATCCAGCAAAAACGGCCCAGCTGCCGCATCGCCAATTTGGCCGAGGGCAAACGCCGCATTGCGCCGAACGATGGAACTGGAATCTTTCAACAACGGGAGAATGTACGGTAGCGTTGTGCTGTCCTGGATATTTGCGAGTGCGCTGCACGCGCGAGCGCGGTCGGATTCTTTCGACGACGATAAGAAGCCGATGAGCTTTCCGTTCGCGAGAGAACGGGAGTCCTGCAAAAACGAGATCTCGTCGAACGTTTGTGAGGATGCGCGGAAGGAATAACCGGCGCAGGTGAGGAGAAGAAAAAGATGAAAAAAACGAATCGGCAATTTCATCAACAAGAAAACGATAGAATAATTATGATTTAAAAATACGGCCGCACTCTGTACCGTACTCCAAGTTCTTCCTCGGCAAATTTTTTCGCGCTCTCAAGATCCACCTCGTCCATCCCTACAACGCTGAGGACAACGTCGGGCACAATCTTTTTGGCCTCAAGAACAAAATCGACCATCGCGGCATGAAATTTCTTTCCGTCGAGCCTCATAAGCCGGCCGTACTGTTCGGGGTCGACGGAGTTAAGGCTGATTGAAACGGAATCGACAATGCCTTTCAGCTCCGGAGCAATGTTCCTTTTATTGATAATGCTTCCGTGCCCGTCGGTATTGAGTCTGACTTTGCCGCCATGAGACTTGACCCACGCCGCAATCTCTTTCAGTGCGTCAAATCGGATCGTCGGCTCGCCATACCCGCAGAATACGATCTCGTCGTAACGCGTTGGGTCGGATATTTCCCCGATCACCTCCTGTGCCGTCGGCTCTCTCGTGATCTTTAGATTATGTCCCTTCACGACGGCCTCCCCTTTTCGGTCGCAAAAAACGCAATCGGCATCGCAGCGGATCGTCAAATTAATATAAAGCGATTTTCCCAGCTGGTACGTGAACACCGGATCGCCAAGCGGGCCGATAGTGAAAAGTTTTTTAGCGTTGTACGTCGTCGTGCGGGCGACGTCTTCGATTGTCGCTCCGCACACCTCCGCGACTTTTCTGCCGATGTCCGGAATATACGACGGTTCGTTGCGCTTGCCGCGATGCGGCGCCGGTGTGAGATACGGCGAATCCGTTTCGAGCATGATGTGATCGTAGCCAATCGTACGAAGGGTCTCGACAGCTGACGAATTCTTAAACGTCACTATTCCGGGATATGAAACAAGAAAGCCCAGGTTGAACAAACGCCTCGCCGTGCTGGCGTCGCCGGAGAAACAGTGAAAAACACCTTTCGGCGCAGGAAAGCGGCTGTTTGCTGTTGCCTGCTGCGAACGCCAGTATTCGTTCCCCCCGATCTCTTCTTCCGCAATTGTTATCGCGTCTTCCATCGAGTCCCTCGTGTGAACGACAATGGGCAAATTGCGCCGGATCGCAATCCTTATTTGAGCGCGATACATTTCGCGTTGAAGTCCTTTCGGAGTCGTGTCGTAGTAATAGTCGAGCCCTATTTCTCCTATCGCGACAACTTTTTTATGCTCGCTTAATTTTTCGACCTCGGCTAGCATCTTTTCATCGGCACCGACAAGGTCGAGAGGATGGAGGCCGACGCATGCGAACACCGAGTCGTACCGTTCCGAAAGCTCGATGGCCTGTCTGCTCGTTTCAAGGTTTGTTGCCGGAACAACAAAAAATTTTACCCCCAACGAAGCGGCCCGAGCGATGACATCGTCGATGTCGTCTTTGTAAACTGTGTCGAAAAGATGTGCGTGTGAATCGATGTACATTGGACTATGAATGAAAATGATACATTCATTGCAGATCAAACATATGCATTTGCCTATCTTAAATTAATGAAGGCGTTTCCGAATATCAAGGAGCGCTTATCAAAACAGCGCCAACATTTTTAAATTAAAGTTCCATTGATCGATGGAGGAGACGAATTCTGTTATCCATGCACTTTACGTTCAAGAAGAATATAATGATCGTCTTCGGACCTGACGCTATAGTATTGAAGAAGCAGGGCCCTCCGTTGTAACCAGTAGTCAACCAAAAGGTGCGATTCAGGGAAAGGGTCCTTTCCGATGACGATATAGTTGTCGGCGTTTGCGGCCGAGCCGGGGAAATCGTCGCTCCTCTTCTCCGGGATCGTCCGAAATTGTTTTAAAGGGATGTGCGCCGTCAGCATGATCCGTTGGCCTTGACCGTATCCTGTAACAAGTGCGATCGTCCCGCCGTTGTATGCATCTCGTAACTTCGCTCCAAGGAAGGCCCCGTCGCGCGGACCGTAGTTAAAAATTTTTTCAGCTTCGGAGAATGTTTCCACGCCTACCGAAGGAGAAAGGAGCTGGACAAGCGGCATGACGGCAAGGGACGCAACGATCAGGCTTCGGACAATGTTCGATCGAATAACGCTGAACAACAGGGACAATCCTATCCCGACACATATGGCAAAAAATAATCCAAAACTCAGGACATATCTCCAATTCCATGTCCATTGGTCTACTTGCACAAATCCTAATGCTATTGCAACCGTCGTGGATATCGGAGGGATGGAAAAAAAAAGGATGATAGCCACTCGCCTTCGAATGTTCGGAAGACGAGTCAAACGAAAAAGAGCGAAAAGGGCTAGAAGGATTACGAACGGCCCGTAGATGATGAAAATCGCCTGTCCAAGATAAAGAAAAATATTTTGCGGCCTTCTTTCGAGTGTTGCTCGAGCAATTGCGGACCCGGCGGTGTACGTCTTATGCGCAAATTCTAAAGCGCTGCCGTATAAAAAATAATTCCACGCCAGCCAGAAACCGATCCCTGCAAATGCGACCATTGCTGCAATCGCAGCCTTGGCGATTTTAGCATCCTGCTTTCCTTTCCGACGCCAATACCAATCAAAAAAAGCTAATGATGCCAGAAAAGGAGCAAGCGGCCAGACTTCATATCTGCACAACGTTGCGAGCGCCACTGCCGATGAGGAAACGAAAAGATGTTCAACTTTTTTCGACTCAACCCAGCGAAGAAACGAATACCCTGCCAGTGCAGTGAAGAACATAAGCCCAGGCTCGCTCATCGGTGTAAGGAAGATATACGTCATGTTCGGGTTTAGCGCGAAAACAGATGCACTCGTGAACGCAATAAATCGAGAGTCCGTGAGTCTCTCTACTATTAAATAGATGATCAACGCCGTCAATGCGAGAAGCGGGATTCCGAGGAACGCTCCGGCTGCGCCCGAGTAAAAAAGGGGGTCAATCGCGACGAAAGGAATGAGGAGGAGATGAGGAACGGGAAGCCACACTGTAGCAATGTTGCGCAGACCGGGGGCTTGAGAATCGAAATACTCGCGCGACTTCACGATATGCGATGCTGCGTCCCCAAAAAAAACAAATGCGTTGTTGTCCATTCCGTAGATGACGACAGCCGCCGTCGCAGATACCAGGACAATAAAGATGACAAGCACAACCCTCGTCCCTCTCTGAGAGCCGAGAGCATCGGTCACGAGCTGCATTTTCATAGCCGTTTAATTAAGCACTAATTTGACGTAAAGACAACACCTGTGCAGTGAACGGTTCACTATAGTGAACCGTTCACTGTATTTAACACCGCCTTGCTTATCCTTTGCCCTTTCTGTAAATTTATATCGAAACGAATTTTAAAAAATCCTTCAATGAGAACTATCGTCAATCTGCTCACTGTCGCCTTGCCGTTGCTCTATTTCGGCACTGTGTGGTCTTATGCAAAGGCCTTTTTCAAAGATTCCGCCTTCGCCAAAAAAGTGAAGACGCCCCTGCTCCTTTCGACCCTCATTCTCCACCTTGCGTACCTTTTGCTGCGGACGGAATTGTTCAATCACCCGCCCATCACGACGGTGTTCGAGATCATGTCTATTATATCCTTCTCGATCGCCGGCGCCTACGCCGTGATCGAGTTCTTAACCAAAGTAAAGAATACCGGCTATTTCATCCTTAACCTTGCATTCATATTCCAAACCTTCTCGTCGTGTTTCATCGAAAACCTCACCGAAGTAAATCCGGTTCTCCGAAGCCATCTGTTGGGCATTCACGTCTCGAGCGCCTTGCTCGGATACGCTGCCATAACAATTTCAGCCGTCTACGGATTTTTGTACCTGATGCTCTACCACCATATTAAGTCGAGCCAATTTGGCGTCATCTATAATAAACTGCCGAACCTTGAAACGCTCGAACGAATGTCCATGATGTCGATCGTCTTCGGCTTTTTCTTTCTCACGGTGGCCATTGGCGTGGGACTATTCTGGCTGCCGCGGGCATTTCAACATTTTTCGTACTTCGACCCGAAATTGATAGGAACTATTTTCATTTGGGCGATGTACGGCGTCGGTTTGGCCGCAAAAAGGACAGTAGGGTGGCAGGGGAAAAAAATCATGATCCTCTCGATCATCGCGTTCGCGGTTGCCTTCTTTTCTCTGACCATCATCAATGTGTATTTCAGTGGATTCCATAAGTTTTATTGATTTCCGTTCCCGTCGCCGCGCCGCCCCATGATGAACCTTATTGCCGTTGGCATCAACCATCGCACGGCTCCTCTTGAAGTGCGTGAAAAGCTGTGGATGTCGGACGACGAAATACGCAAAGCAGTCCTTGCGCTGAAAGGCAAGCCGTTATCGGAGTGCTTCATCGTTTCGACATGCAATCGAACGGAGTTGTACGGCATGTTCAACGGCTCCGTTGAACTAGACCCTCCGCACAGCGCCGCCGATGCGCTCAGGGACTTCCTCGTTTCGTTCAAAAAAGCAGCGGGCGTTGTGAACCGCGATCATCTCTATTCTATGGTATCGACAAACGCCGTCAATCATCTTTTTAAAGTAGCATCGGGGATCGATTCAATGGTCATCGGCGACGTCCAGATCCTGAGTCAGATCAAAGACGGGTTCAACATCGCCTCCGAAGAAAAAACGACAGGGACATTTCTCCACAGGCTAATACAATCGACCTATCATGTCGGCAAGCGCACTCGGGCAGAAACGACCATCGCCGAAGGAGCCGTTTCCGTAAGTTATGCGGCGGTCGAGCTTGCGAATAAGATCTTTTCGGACCTTTCAAAAAAAACGGCATTGTTGATCGGGGCCGGCGAAACGGGAGAACTGACGGCGAAACACCTTGTCGGACGCGGCATCGGGGGACTTTTCGTTGCCAACAGAACGAAGGCAAAAGCGGATGAGCTTGTCGCCACGCTCGGAGGGACTGCCGTGGAGTTCGATTCGCTCCTTTCGATACTTACTCGCGTCGATATCGTCATCTCGTCCGTCACGAGCGATCATTACATTATCACCAAGGCGGACCTGCAGAAAGAGATGAAAGAACGGGCGCACAAACCGCTCTTCATTATCGACATCGGCCTTCCGCGCAACATCGACCCCGAAGCGAATAAGATCGACAACATTTTTTTGTACGACCTCGACGGTATCTCCGGCATTATCGATCAAAACGTGCAGAAACGGAGGGCCGAGATCCCGAAGGTGAACGACATCATTCTCGAGGAACTGACGGAGTTTTCAAACTGGTATAATTCGCTTCAAGTCAATCCGACGATCCACGACCTCCGCGATCACTTCGAGCAGGTACGACGCGAAGAGGTCGATAAGAACATCAATCGCTTTGCCGCCGAGGACAAGGAATTGCTCGACCTCGTGACAAAAAGGATCGTCAACAAACTTCTCCATCTTCCGACGACGAACCTCAAGAACGGAAACGAGGAGAGCGAAGAAGAAAAGCATACGAAGCTCCACATCATCCGCTCGCTCTTTGGGCTGCAGAAAGAGAAGCCGTTCAAAGAATGACGACGAAGGATAGGATTATTATTGGAACGCGGGGAAGCGAACTCGCCCTCTGGCAAGCGTCGTGGGTACGCAGTGAGCTCCAGAAGTTATATCCTTCCCTGTCCGTCGAGACCGCGATTATTAAAACGACGGGGGACAAGATCCTCGACTCTTCACTTTCGACGATCGGCGACAAGGGTTTATTTACCAAAGAGATCGAGAATGCGTTGCTCGACCACGCGATCGATCTCGCGGTCCACAGTTTAAAAGATGTTCCGACCAATCTGGCCGACGGTTTGACGATCGCGGCAGTCACAGAGCGCGAAGATGTGCGCGATGTTTTTGTTTCTCATCCCCGGAAAAAATATGCATCGTTCGGAGCGGTACCGCAGGGAGGCACTATTGCGACGGGCAGTTTGCGGCGACGGTGTCAGCTGCTCAGTCATCGTCCCGACCTTTCGATCGTCGATATCAGGGGCAACCTGAAAACACGACGGACAAAGCTCGAGAATTCAAACTGGGACGGAATGTTATTGGCCAAAGCCGGCGTGACGCGGCTCGGCTGGTCGGGGATCATTTCCGAGGTCCTCTCCCCGACGTTCATACTTCCCGCAGTAGGACAGGGTGCCCTTGCGATCGAAACGAGACAGGGCGATGAGTTTCTCCTTTCGACGGTCGCCCGTCTCGAACATGTTCCAACGCGTCAAGCGACCGACGGCGAACGAGCGCTCCTGCGTTTTCTCGAGGGAGGTTGTCAGATCCCAATAGGCACATACGGCCGGGTCGATTCGGAAAAATTTTTCCTCGACGCAATGGTCGGCAGCATTGACGGAACAAAAACTATTTATGGCGCGATCGAAGGAGCCGCTGCTGATTCCGGAAAACTCGGAACAGTACTCGCCCAAGAATTGCTCGGCAAGGGTGCGAAGGAAATTTTGCAGGACATACGCACATCGAAACACTGAACTCCTGAATGCCTGAATCTTCCACAACACAGACCTCAGCGCACACACACTCCCCGTTAGGGGGAAAAACGATCCTGGTCACGCGTGCCGCTGAGCAAGCGTCGGAATTTGTCAAGCTGCTTGAGCAGCTTGGCGCTTCCGTCGTGCTTTTTCCAACGATCCATATTATCCCTCCCCCCTCGTGGGAACAGTGCGATAAAGCGATCGCGAAAATTGAAGAGTACGATTCCATCATTCTCACCAGCACAAATGCCGCGGAAAATTTCTTCTCAAGGCTTCAGCTTGCGGGCGACGGCCTAAGCAGGCTCATTGCGGAAAAGACCGTTTACGCGGTGGGAGAAAAAACGAAGAACGCCGTGGAACGATGGAACATTCCGGTCGCTGCACTCCCCTCCGTATACGATGCGAAACATCTCGCGATATCGCTTTCTCGTACGGATGTGAAGGGAAAGAGATTTCTCCTTCCCAAGGGAAACTTAGCGGGGAACGTCGTCACATTCGCGCTTCAGGAACATGGCGCGACCGTGGACGAAGTCATCGTCTACGAAACGGTGCAGCCATCCGACGCTGAGGCCGAGATGATTAGAGGAAAACTGGGGAATAAGGAGATCGATGTCGTAACGTTTTTCAGTCCCTCGAGCATTTCTAACTTTCTAGCGATGATCCCGGAAGAACTTTTGGTCGATAAAATTATCGCCGTGATCGGTCAAACCACTGCTTCGGCTGCAAGGAACCTTTCGCTGCCCGTTCATATTGTCGCCGAACATGCAACGTCCGCTTACCTCGCGTCGTCTATTGTGCGATACTATGAATAGCGCTGCAATAAAAAAAGCTACGATCCCAACCGTTCTTACCCCGCCCGCAGTAGTCGAGGGAGAGTTTTGGACGTCCAAGCAACGGCAAGCATCTTCGCTTCACGAAATTTCGTACCGGGCGTGCTTCAAGCCCCAGCTCCCGCGCTATTTTATAGAACGGTACAGTGAAAAAGGGGATGTCGTCTACGATCCGTTCATGGGAAGGGGTACAACGATCATCGAGGCCGCCCTTCTGGGAAGAAACGTCATCGGCAACGACGTCAATCCATTGAGCAGAATTCTTGCAGAGCCGCGTCTCGATATTCCGGAAATTAACGAGGTCGAAGCGCGATTGGCCAAGATTCCCTTCTCACATCGTGAAAGAGCATCCCTCAACCTTGCGATGTTCTTCGAGCGAAAGACCGAATCGGAAATTGTGTCCTTACAAAAATACCTCGCTGCTCGGAAAAAAGAAGGGACTGAGGACAAGATCGATAAGTGGATTCGGATGGTGGCGACCAATCGATTGACGGGTCACTCTTCCGGTTTTTTTTCCGTGTACACGCTGCCTCCTAATCAAGCGACCCTGCCGAACAATCAAAAAAGGATCAACCGGCTGAGAAAACAAAGACCGGAATATCGCAATATCACAAAAATCATCTTAAAGAAAACGCGCGCGCTGTTAAATAGATTGCCATCCGAGGAACGAAGAAATTTACAATCCGTCAAAGCACAAGCGAAATTTTTTTCTTGCGACGCGCGTGATGTCAATGGTATTGCCGACGGCTCGGTCGGACTTTCAGTGACCTCACCGCCGTTTCTTAATATCGTCCAATACTCTCATGATAACTGGCTGCGCTGTTGGTTCAACGGAATCGATGAGAATACAGTGGCCCTTCATGTGACAATGTCGAAGTCGGTCGACGAGTGGTGCGACGTGATGCTCGGAGTTTTTAAAGAACTATTCAGAACGACGAAGCCTGGTGGGCATGTCGCTTTTGAGGTCGGCGAAGTGCGGAACGGAACGATCAATCTTGACGAGCACGTGATGCCGCTCGGGCGGGCGGCGGGTTTTTTGTGCGAGTCTGTCTTTATCAATAAGCAGCAATTTACGAAGACGGCAAATATTTGGGGAATACAAAATAACAAGCTGGGGACAAATACAAACAGAATCGTTTTGTTTAAAAAAACTAAAATGTAAGTTGGATTCTTAATCCAACTTACATAAACATTAATCAGTCTCCCCTCTATGCAATCCCTTCATGAAAGAATTTTACCGGCGACACCTCCCGCATTATCATCCTCGTGATGCTATATTTTTCATTACCTTCCGCTTAGTCAACTCTCTCCCGCAGTACATCATCGAACGATTGAAAAATAAGTACAAAATCGAAAAGGAATTGCTTACTCGTTTAAAAAACAATCCGAGCAAAAGGAACACCCCAGTTGCATTCGCCAAGCGCTACTTTGCTATTTTCCACAATTTCTTAGACAACCAGAAAGAAAAGAATTGCTGGCTAAAGGATGAACGCGTCGCTCAAATCGTCGCAGATACAATTCATTATCGCGACGGCAAAGTGTATGATTTGATCTGTTATAGCATAATGCCAAATCATGTGCATATGGTAGTACATGTTGGTCGAAGCGGCACTTCGACCAACAATAATTTTATAAAAATCTTACAATCTCTTAAAAGTTATACGGCTAAAGAAGCCAACCATCTATTGGGGCGAACTGGTCAATTCTGGCAAAACGAAAGTTATGATCGAGTAGTGAGAAATGAGGAAGAGCTCGACAAAGTAATTCGATATGTCATGAATAATCCAGTCAAAGCCGGTTTAGTGAAGGACCCTCGTTATTGGAAGTTTAGTTATTGCAAATACAAATTTTGAAATGAGTTGGAAGATGATAAATAACTCTTTTCTCAGCTAATTAGCGGGCGGTGTATCAGTTTGACTAATGCAGAAATGAACCGGACACTTTTCTCTTTAAGTCCATCAAAAGCCTTCACATTGAACTGGCTAAAAGGTTCGAGTGTCCGGTTCATTTTCAAACTGAGACACTACCAATTAGCGGGTAGTGGTACGTTTTGCTTTTTTTCAGCGTTATGTGGATGCCCGCCAGAAGCATGCGGGCATGACGAGCGTTCAGGCTGCGTCATTCCCGAACGTTTCTATCGGGAATCCAAAACGTACCACCACCAATTAGCGGCAGGCCTACTAATTTACCCCGAAATTTTGTATTTTTAAAAGGTTGGGAGGTAAATTCTAGAAATTGAACAATCTGTGGCAAATCAACAAACACATAACGATCTTTTCCTTCGCGCATGCAGACGCGACGACGTCGAGCGCACACCGGTCTGGTTTATGCGTCAGGCCGGAAGGTATTTGCCCGAATACAGGGCGATCCGCGAGAAGGTAGATTTTTTAACGTTATGCAAGACGCCGGACCTTGCGGCTGAAGTGACAATACAGCCCGTCGAACTCATCGGCGTCGACGCGGCAATTATTTTTTCCGACATCCTCGTCATCCCTGAGGCCATGGGAATGCAACTTGTCATCGAAGAAGGAAAAGGGGGACCACGGTTCCCGTCCCCCATCCGGTCGCGGTCCGAAATTGAAAAACTTCCTGTGCCAGACCCTAACACAAAGCTCCGGTTTGTGATGGATGCCATCCGGAAGACACAAGCCCGCCTTAACGGCAAAGTACCGTTGATCGGGTTCTCCGGCTCTCCGTGGACACTTGCGACGTACATGGTCGAAGGGCGCGGTTCCAAAACTTTTCGCTACGCAAAGGAATTAATATATACCTCACCAAAAGATGCACACCTGCTTCTCGATAAACTTGCGCGAGCCGTGGCTGCATACCTTTCTGCGCAAATAGAAGCCGGCGTTCAAGCCGTCCAGATCTTCGATACGTGGGGAGGCATTCTCGGACAAGAAGAATTTGAAGAGTTCTCGCTCCGTTATATCAAGCAGACCCTTTCGCTCACAAAGACAAAAGGAGCTCCGGTCATCGTCTTCTGCAAAGATTGCGGCCACTCTCTCGAAAAAATAGCCGATACGGGGGCTACCGTCGTCGGCCTCGATTGGACTGCCGACATCGGAAAAGCGCGCGATATGGTCGGGAGCTATGTCGCCCTCCAGGGGAACCTCGACCCGGCAATGCTGTATGCAACACCCGAGCGGGTTGAAAAAGGGGTCGAAACGATCCTAAAAAAATTTGGCAAAGGAAACGGGCACATCTTTAATTTAGGGCACGGCGTGTTGCCCGATACTCCGGTAGAAAATGTCAAGGCGTTCGTGAACGCTGTAAAGAAATTCAGCGTTCAGTATCATTAGAAGGATAGTGTGTTCATGAAACAATTCGAGTCGATCGACGTCAATTTGCTGCGGAAGTACGACAGGCCTGGGCCACGCTACACAAGCTACCCAACTGCCCCCGTCTTTACCGGGGCGTTCGGTCCAAAAGAATACCGGGATGAGATCATCCGCACAAACTCGGCAGAGGATTCATCCGACCTCTCGTTGTATTTTCATTTCCCATTCTGCGACACGCTCTGTTATTTCTGCGGATGCACGATGCTCGTCACTCACAGCCGCGACAGGATACGCGAATACAATACGTATCTGAAAAAAGAAATCGATATGGTCGCCCCGCTTGTTTCAAAGAAGCGGAAAGTCTCACAACTGCATTGGGGCGGAGGCACTCCTTCGTATCTCGACCCGGACGAGATCCTCGAAGTCGGAACATTCATCCAGGATCGATTTTCATTTGCCGACGACATCGAAGCGGGGGTCGAGATCGATCCTCGAGGGCTTACGTACGATCATATCAAAGCTCTGCATGACAGCGGGTTCAACCGCATCAGCATGGGAGTACAGGACTTTGACCCGAAAGTGCAGGAAGCTGTCAATCGGATCCAGCCGGAAGCGATCACCCGCGATGCGGTCAATTGGAGCAGGAAGCTCGGGTTCAAAAGCATCAACCTCGACCTTATTTACGGCTTGCCGCATCAGACTCTCGCATCGTTCGAGCGGACAGTCGATACGATCATCGATATCTCCCCCGACCGCCTGGCTGTGTTTAATTATGCGCATGTCCCGTGGCTCAAGCCACACCAGAAATTGATCCACCAGGAAGAATTGCCGACGCCTGAGCTGAAGCTCCAGATCTTTAAAATGACGATCGAAAAGCTCATCGATGCGGGCTATTGGAATATCGGGATGGACCATTTTGCAAAACGGAACGATGAGATGGCGGTCTCGCAAAAAAATAAAACGCTCTACCGCAATTTCCAGGGCTATTCCACAAAGGCCGGTTGCGATCTGTACGGGTTCGGGATGTCGGCTATAGGCCATTTCAAAGAAACCTATCAACAAAACAAGAAAACACTGCTCGAGTATTACAAGACGCTCGATGCGGGCTCCATCACGACCAACGTGGGTTATCGCATGACCCAGGACGACCAAATCCGGAAAACGGTGATCATCCGTCTCATGTGCGATATGGAATTGGACAAACCAGCCATCGAGCGACAGTTCGGAATTTCGTTCGATGATTATTTTGCCGATGCGTTGACCAAGCTAGCTGCATTCGTGCCGGACGGGCTGGTTACACTTACAAAAGACCGCATTACAGTGAACGGACTTGGAAGACTCATCATTCGAAATATCGCCATGTGCTTCGACGCATATCTTGATAGAATGATGAAGGAAAAGCCCATTTTTTCACGAACAGTTTGAAACGACTTCGATGACAAAAAAAAAGACTGCAATCGTTCTTTTCCAACTTGGAGGACCCGATTCCCTCGAGGCGGTCGAACCGTTTCTTTACAATTTGTTTTGCGATCCGGACATCATCGATGTGCCGGGAGCGTTTCTTTTTCGAAAAGCGCTTGCCCGGCTCATCTCCTCCCGCCGAGCTCCCAAAACCCGAGAACTCTATAAGAGGATCGGCGGAAGTTCTCCCATCCTCCCACAAACAAAAGCTCAGGCTCAGCGCTTGCGCGAGATGCTGGGAGAAAGAGGCATCGCGGTCGATGTTCATATCGCAATGCGTTATTGGCATCCTATGACCGATGCCGTGATCGAACAAATCAAGAAGGATGATGTGAACGAAGTGATCTTCCTACCTCTGTATCCTCACTATTCTAAGGCGACGACCGGATCGAGCATGAATGAGTGGAGCCGCGTCGCGCATGCGATGAGCCTGAGCCCTCTCTCGACGAAGCTTATCGAGAGCTACCATGACCACCCGCTCTATATCGACGCTCTTATTGAGAATATTTCGCGGGCGCTGCAACAGGTTCCGGCGAATGAACGGCAGAAGGTGCATCTTGTGTTCAGCGCGCACGGCACACCGATGAAATTAGTGCGGGAGGGAGATCCATATTCCCATCAGATCCAAAAAACGTACGCGCTGGTCGTCGAAAAAGGAAATTTCGGATTGCCTCATCATTTGTGTTTCCAGAGCAAGGTTGGGCCACAACGTTGGCTCGAGCCCTCCTTGATACAAATGATCAGCGATCTCGCGAGGCAAAAGGTCTCTCATCTGGTCGTTGTGCCTGTTGCGTTCGTGACAGACCATATCGAGACGCTTTCTGAGATCAACATTGAAGCTCGGGAACAAGCCCTTTCTCTCGGCGTGAAATATTTTGGGATGATGCCTCCCCTCATCGACAACAAGAAATTCATTTCCTGCCTCGCAGATCTCGTCGAAAAACAACTTGAACCCTGAACGCATGGCCGAACATCACACCGTTGTCGTCGTCGGGGGCGGAATCACGGGGCTCGCTACGGCCTGGTGGCTGTACAAAGCGGGCGTCGACGTCCTTGTGCTCGAGCACGATGCGGTCGCCGGCGGAACTATGAAAACCCTTCATCGCGACGGATGGCTGATCGAAACCGGGCCCAACAGCGCTCTCGAAACGACCCCGTTATTGCGACAGCTTTCGTCCGACGTCGGAATCGAACCCGAGATCGTCTACGCCAACGAAACTGCGGATAAGCGATACATCCTGCGGAACGGCGCTCTTCATCCCCTCCCAATGACCCCTCGATTATTTTTGACGTCGCGCCTCTGGTCTCTCAAGGGGAAACTCCGCCTCCTCAAAGAACCTTTTGTCGGACGCGCGTCCAAAGAAGAGACCATCGCCGAATTCGTCTCTCGTCGGCTTGGAATGGAATTCCTCGACTATGCGATCAATCCTTTCGTCGCGGGAGTGTATGCAGGGAACCCCGGCCAACTCAGCGTGCGAGCCGCCTTCCCGAAATTATACGCCCTCGAAGAAAAATACGGTGGACTGGTCAAAGGACAGATCCTTGGAGCGCGAGAAAGAAAGAAAAGAGCTGAAAAGGCAAAAGACAGGTCGCGGCTTTTTTCGTATCGCGACGGAATGCAAGCGCTCCCGCTCGCTATCGTCAAAGCGCTGGGGAACCGAGTGCGAACGCAAGCCACAGTGGATCGGGTGATGTTTGCTCAGGAAAACGGGTCGGCAGCTCGTCGCATTTATTCGGTGACGGGAAACGCCGAGGGAAAAAATTTTGCCGTCGACGCCGACGCCGTAATTCTTGCGACTCCGTCGTACAGAGCAGCACCCATCATCGAACATTTCAGCGCTCCTCTTGCTAGTCTTCTCAAAAACATTTATTATCCTCCAGTAGCCGAAGTGTATCTCGGATTCTCAAGGAGCGATATCGGCCGCCCGCTCGATGGATTCGGATTTCTTGTTCCGGCAAAAGAGCAGCGCACAATACTTGGCACAATCTGGAGTTCGGTGATACTTCCTGGACGCGCTCCCGCCGACCGCGTCGCGTTGACGTCATTCGTCGGGGGCGCTCGACAGCCGGAACTTGTTAGCGGAGAAGATGCGCGGCTGATAGAACTCGTAACCCAAGAACTTCATTCGATCATGAACGTGAACGGAAAACCGCTTTTTGCCTTCGTCACACGATGGGAGAAGGCAATTCCGCAATACCATCTCGGCCATCTTTCCATCATACAAAACATTGAGGAATTCGAGCAGACGCGCGGAGGGATCTTTCTCAGCGGGAATTACCGAGGAGGGATCGCAGTCGGTGATTGTATCATCAATTCGGAACGGACAGCTCAACGCGTGCAAGCATTTTTGATGAACAAAACGAGAGCAATTGCTGTTTGAATATAAAGGAGATGTGTATGAAAGCTTTTATACTTGTCGCTGCTACGCTTTTGATCGCACTTCCCCTTTGGGCGCAGGATCCGCTTAACGCGCCCGAAATGGAGCAAACGGTATCCGCCGACGACTTTTCCGATATCGTAAAGTCGGTATGGGACGTCATCAAAAAAGGTGCCGACGATTACAAAGACGAGACGATCTCAAAAAGCGAATTCGAGACCGACGCCGAATTTCAGGCGCGCCTTCAACAGCGGCATGCCGACATTGCCGCGAAGATCCAGGCCTTTGCCGATTCAAAGAAACTGGCAGACCGCCGATTCGTAGTGCTCATGCTGGCCAAATTGATACGCTACAACGCCGACACGCAAACGTATACTATCAGCTCTCCTACCGAGATCTCCGTTCCACCTTCAGCGGAAGAAATCACGACAGAATGTCCCTCCAATCAATATATCTCCATCGTAGAGACAATAAAGCGCGGATACAAGTTTGCCGATCTTGGCTTGACCGCGAAGCCGGAATACACATGGCACGTCGACGAGAAAACAGCGCGCGAGGCAAGAAACAAGGCGCCTTTTATTTTCTTTAAAGTATGGTTTCGGTTTGATATGTCGGAGGCGTTTACAGGAACCGGAGGCCGGTTGTCTATCGTACCGCTGAAGATCGTGTTGTTCAATAAGGCGGACAACATGACGTATTGGAGCGACGACATCCTTAAATAGATGGCCGTGGATGCAGGAGCAGAAAGGAATATCATGGAACGATTCAAAGAGAGCATTCTTACCCTTGTGACCGATACGTCGACGAACCTCCCCCCGGACATCCGGAAAGCGATCGTCCGCGCGTCGAAGACCGAAAAGCCCGGTACGCGTTCATCCCTCGCGCTTGAAACGATCGCGACCAACATCGATATGGCATGCGACTTTACTGGCCCGATATGCCAGGACACGGGCATGCCCACATTCTATATTCATACTCCCGTAGGCGCAAATCAGATCCGAATGAAAAAAGATATCCTGGATGCCGTCGTTGAAGCGACGAAGGCGGGCACGTTGCGCGAGAACTCGGTCGATTCTCTTACAGGAAAAAACAGCGGGAACAACCTTGGACCTGGCACGCCGGTGTTCCATTGGGAGCAATGGGAAAATGAAAACGAGATCGAAGTTAAGCTGATCCTCAAGGGGGGCGGCTGCGAAAACAAAAATATCCAGTACTCACTCCCCGCAACCCTCGACCATCTCGGAAAAGCCGGTAGGAACCTCGACGGCATACGGAAATGTATCCTCCACGCGGTGTGGCAGGCTCAGGGACACGGTTGCTCGATCGGGGCACTCGGCGTTTCCGTCGGAGGAGATCGGACGAGCGGGTACGAGCAGGCAAAACAGCAACTCTTCCGGACGCTCGACGATGTAAACCCCGACCCAACCCTCGCCAAGCTTGAGGACGAGATCATGGAGAGCGCCAACACGTTGAATATCGGCACGATGGGATTCGGGGGAAACACGACGCTCATTGGATGCAAGATCGGAGTTCAAAACCGCCTCCCGGCGAGTTTCTTCGTCTCGGTGGCCTACGACTGCTGGGCATACAGACGTCAAGGAGTGATTCTCGACGCAAAGACCGGCGCGATTAAGCGATGGCTCTATAAAGATGACTCCCCCGTCATCCGGATGGCTCTGAACGAAGGGATCACTCTTTCCGGAAAAGAAATTCACCTGAGCACACCGATCGATGAAAAGAAGATCCGCTCCCTCAAGGTAGGCGATGTTGTTCTCGTGAGCGGCAGAATGTTTACGGGACGCGACGCGATCCATGCGTATTTGATGAATCACGACGCACCCGTTGACCTGCGCGGTCAGGTGCTTTATCATTGCGGCCCCGTCGCCCTTAAAGAAAACGGCAAGTGGGTCATCAAGGCCGCGGGCCCCACCACGAGTTCGCGCGAAGAGCCATACCAGGCTGAAATCATCAAAAAATTCGGCCTCCGTGCGGTGGTTGGTAAAGGTGGAATGGGCGCAAAGACGCTCGCCGCTCTCAAGGAAAACGGGGCTGTGTACCTCAATGCGATCGGCGGAGCCGCTCAGTACTATGCGCGATGCATCGAAGAAGTCGATGGGGTCGATTTACTCGATTTGGGGATTCCGGAGGCGATGTGGCATCTTCGCGTCAAAAATTTTCCTGCTATCGTAACGATGGATGCGAACGGCAACAGCCTTCATGCCGAAATCGAGGCATCGTCCGCTAAAGAGCTTGCCAAGCTCGCCGAGGTCACTGCATAACAAAGATTTCGGTCCCATGCAATTTGTAACAACGTCTTGCGGGAAAACCCTCGCCGTTATCCTTCCCCGAAGAAAAACTCCGTCAGACTATTGAAGTTCCGCTTTTTCGTGCGTATTTTCGATTTGCAGAGTACTGTAACAAATATCCCACGCAGAGATCCTCCAGGAGAATTATCATGTCGAAAGAGACACTGACTATCACCGACAATCGAACGGGAAAAATTTATGAATTACCGATCGTTCATGATACCATTCATGCAACAGACCTTCGTCAAATCAAGGTGAAGGACGATGACTTCGGTATGATGACCTACGACCCCGCATTCATGAATACCGCGTTATGCAAAAGCACCATCACATTCATTGACGGCGACAAAGGCATCCTCCGTTACCGCGGTTATCCGATCGAACAACTTGCTGAAAACTGCACTTATTTGGAGGTTGCGTATCTCATCTTGAACGGCGAGCTGCCGACCCGCGAACAACTCGATGAGTGGATCAATGAAATCAAGCTCCATACGTTCATCCACGAGAACGTGAAGCTTCTAATGGAAGGGTTCCGTTACGACGCTCATCCGATGGGAATGTTCGTCAGCACCGTCGCGGCGCTCTCGACGTTTTATCCCGAAGCGGGCAACATTTACGACGTGGAGGTCCGCAGAAAACAGGTCCTCCGCCTTATCGGGAAAGTGCCGACCGTTGCGTCATTCGCATTCAGGCACAGCAAGGGGATGCCCTATGTGTATCCTGACAACGACCTTACATTTACGGGAAATTTTCTGAACATGATGTTCCGGATCGGGACGGTGAAATACACTCCGCATCCCGTTCTCGAGAGAGCGATCGAGATTCTTTTTATTCTTCATGCCGATCACGAATTGAACTGCAGCACGACGGCGATGCGCAACGTCGGCAGTTCGCACGTCGACCCGTTTTCAGCGACCGCAGCCGCGGCTGCCGCCCTCTACGGACCCCTTCACGGAGGAGCCAACGAAGCGGTCCTTCGCATGCTCGACCAAATCGGCACGATTGCCAAAGTGCCCGATTTTATCAAGTCGGTGAAGGGAGGCGAGGGAAAACTGATGGGCTTCGGACATCGGGTCTATAAGAATTACGACCCGCGCGCGAGGGTGATCAAAAAATTGGCCGATGAGGTCTTCGAGGTGACCGGCCGGAACCCAAAGCTCGACATCGCGCTGGAACTCGAACGCATCGCGCTCCAGGATGAGTACTTCGTGAAACGGAAACTTTATCCCAACGTCGACTTTTACTCCGGTTTGATCTACCAGGCGATGGGATTCCCTGTCGAGATGTTCCCGGTCCTTTTTGCGATCCCTCGTACATCAGGATGGATCACTCACTGGCTGGAAATGCTGCAGGATCCGGAACAAAAGATCGCCCGGCCGCGACAAATATATCTTGGGCACGATAAGCGTGATTTTATCCCAATCCAAAGCAGAAAATAAACAGTGAAAGCTTCCGTCAACAACGCGCTCATCCATTACGTTGATATTGGCATTTCTACGGGCGTGCCGGTTGTCTTTGTCCATGGTTTTCCGTTCAGCCACAAGATGTGGACATTCCCCGGCGGTCAGACCGAAGCGCTTGCCGCGACTCATCGGGTGATTGCGTACGATGTTCGCGGACACGGCGAGAGCGAAGTGGGGGACGGACAGTATACGATCGAACTTTTCGTCGACGATCTCATCGGTCTTCTGGATCATCTCAGCATCGCAAAGGCGGTGCTCGTGGGACTTTCCATGGGCGGGTACATCGTTCTGCGCGCCATCGAAAGGAACCCGGACCGTGTGCGAGGGCTCGTCCTGTGCGACACGAAGAGCGATGCCGACTCCAACGAAGCGAAAATAAAAAGAGCGGCATCGATCAAAGGCATTAAGGCGAACGGCCCGAGAGTGTTTGCCGAAAATTTCGTTGCCGGAGTTTTTACGCCCGAGAGTTTCACGTCGCGACCGGAAGCGGTCAAAGCGATCCAAAGCACCATCGAACGGACTGCTCCTCTCTCTCTCTGCGGGGCAACACTCGCCCTCGCAGCAAGGACGGACACGACCCATGTGCTTTCCGGTATTGGAGTTCCGACGTTGATCATGGTCGGCGAGCGCGATCTTTTGACTCCTCCGGCTGTTTCAGAAGCGATGAAAGAAAAGATCCCAAATTCCGAGCTTCATGTTTTGCCGAATGCCGCCCACATGAGCAACATCGAGAACGCGCCTGAGTTTAATAGACACCTGTTGGAATTTTTGCAGAAAGTTGCATAGAGGAGCGAGGAAAAAGGAGTACGGAAAAATGTTTTCGACCGTCAAGTAGAATCTCCGTTTTCCCCTTTCTGCTTTCTCCTTTCTCTTATCACACGTGATCCCATCTTTGCCAAACCCATCCCGGAAACCCCTCCAATCGCGCATCGTTGCCTGTCATCTCTGTCCGCGGCTTGTTGCATGGAGAGAGACTGTGGCGAAACAGAAAGTTAAACGCTTCGCCGGCCAGGAATATTGGGGAAAACCGTTGCCGAGTTTTGGGGACAGTAAGGCGCGCGTCCTTATCGTCGGACTCGCGCCTGCAGCCCACGGCGGAAATCGGACCGGACGTGTCTTTACCGGAGATGAGAGTGGGAATTGGCTCTTCCGTGCGTTATTCAAAAATGGCTTTGCAAACCAACCGCATTCAACTGACCGCCGCGATGGGCTCAAACTTATCGGATGTTATATCACGGCTGTCTGCCATTGCGCCCCGCCTCAAAATAAACTGCTGCTGAGCGAAATAAAAAATTGCAGGCCGTTCATGCTCGAAGAGCTGCAACTTCTGAAGAAGCTTCGGGTGATCGTCGGTTTGGGTAAGACGGGGTTCGATGCGGCCTTCGACTGCGTCCGGGAGCTAGGATGGACGGAGATGAGATCTCGGCCTAAATTCGGACACGGTGTTTCCTGGCGATTGAATGAGGAGTTAACACTGATTGGCAGTTATCATCCAAGTCAACAGAACACTTTTACGGGGAAACTGACCGAAAAGATGCTGAATGACGTATTCCGGAAGGCAAGAAGACTGAGTGCATAACACAAGAGAACGGTTCACTTAAATGAACCGTTCTCTGTGTGCCACCATACCGGTTTGAACTTCTCCCTATCTTCTCTTATATTTTAGCACGATCTGTGCAAGAATGGATCGCTTTGAGTAAGAAAACGTATGACGACATTCAGCGAAAAAATAGGGCTCGACGCCTCAAAAGGCGTTGAGGCGGAGCCGTTTAAGCGGCTTAGACGATTGCGGATGACAGAAGCTTTCCGTTCGATGGTGCGGGAGACCGAGCTGTCGCGAAACGATTTCATCTATCCCCTTTTCGTCGTTCCCGGGAAAAAAGTCCGGAACGAAATCCGCTCGATGCCCGGCGTGTTCCAACTTTCGATCGACGAGACGGTGAAAGAATGTGCGGAGGTCAAATCGCTTGGCATCCCCGCCGTCATCCTCTTCGGCGTTCCCGAATCGAAGGACGAGGTAGGGAGCGGCGCGTACGATGACGAAGGGATCATTCAAATGGCGATCCGTGCGATCAAGAAAGAAGTGCCGGAGCTTGTCGTCGTCACGGACGTCTGTTTATGCGAATACACGTCAACCGGTCACTGCGGCATCGTCAGGAACGGCGAGATCGTGAACGATGAATCGATCGAACTTCTTGCGAAGGAGGCGCTTACTCATGCGCAAGCCGGCGCCGACCTTATCGCACCTTCCGACATGTTCGACGGCCGCGTGCGAGCGATCCGTCGCATTCTCGACGAAAATAATTTTCACAACGTTCCCATCATGTCGTATGCGGCCAAGTATGCGTCGGGTTTTTATGGACCGTTTCGCGATGCCGCCGAGAGCACTCCGAAATTTGGCGACCGCCGCTCTCATCAAATGGACCCGGCCAATTCCGACGAGGCCCTCCGCGAGGTCGAGCAGGATATTCTCGAAGGGGCGGATATCGTCATGGTGAAACCCGCTCTTCCCTATCTCGATATCGTAAGGCGCGTGAAAGACGCCTTCGCAATGCCGACAGCCGCCTACAATGTGAGCGGCGAATACTCGATGATCAAAGCCGCCGGCAGAAACGGTTGGATCGACGAGCAACGCGTAATGATGGAAACCCTCACGAGCATCAAACGCGCAGGGGCCGATATAATTCTTACCTATTTCGCGAAGGATGCCGCAAAACTCCTTCGGTGATCCACTTCGCATGAAAAATGTCCTCGTAACGGGGGGAACAGGATTCATCGGTTCCAACCTTGCTGCAGCGCTTGTTCACAACGGCGTTGCCGTGCGCATCCTGCGACGTTCCTCCTCCGACCTTTTCAACGTCAAGTCATTGCCGGTCGAACATTGCATCGGGGACGTCCGCGATAGCGCGTCTCTTCGTTCTGCGATGAAAGGCTGCGATACGGTGTTCCATACGGCCGCCATGGTTTCGTTCTGGAGGCCGTTGCGTCAGCTTCAGCATGAGGTCAATGTCGGGGGAACGCGGAACGTCGTTCAAGCGTGCCTCGATGAAGGGGTGAAGCGGCTCGTCCATACGAGCTCCATTGCGGCGATCGGTCATCCGTCGGACGGAAACATCGCCGATGAGACGACAGCTTTTAATTGGCAAAGCGTCGACAACGGATACAAAAATTCGAAGCATCTCGCAGAGAAAGAAATTGAGGACGGCGTCGCGCGCGGACTCGACGCCGTCATGGTCAATCCGGCCGTCGTCATCGGTCCCGGGGATATTCACTTCAACGGCGGGAAGATCCTGCGGGTCGTAAAAAGAGGCCAATCTCTTTTTTACATCAAGGGAGGGATGAATGTCGCCTTCGTCGACGACGTTGTAAGGGGGCATATAGGGGCGGCAACAAAAGGAAAAACCGGCGAACGCTATATCCTTGGAGGAGAAAACCTTACGCAGAAAGATGTATTTCGGATCACCTCTGAAATCATCGGAGGAATTCCCCCCATAATTCGTTTACCCGTTCCCCTCCTTATGCTGGCAGCCAGTGCGTTCGACATCATTGGTATGATACTGCATAAGGAGCCGATGCTTTCTACAGAATTGATCTCCGGTGCAGGAATTTTTAATTGGTACAGTTCTGCAAAAGCGCAAAGGGACATCGACTACTCGATCACGCCATTCCGTGAATCGGTAACAAGAACGTACGCGTGGTATCGCGAAAAGCATCTATTATGAGGAACGGAAGAGCATCCCGTTTCTGGATTCTTCCGAAGGGGTGCCCTCGGCATTCACTTCGTCCCGCCCGGGCGTGACTTCGTTCAGAATGGCAAAGACCAGGCTTCTGAAAAACTGTTTCTTGATTGTCATTCTGAGCAGAGCGAAGAATCCATTCGGATAATTTAACGAGAACAACTGGATTCTTCGTCGCTGCGCTCCTCAGAATGACAGTGCGAAAGAATTTTTCAGAAGTCTCAAGACGGTTAGAAAGATAGAATATTCTGGAGTTCTGACAATGAAGACATCGAAATCGGACAAACTTTTCGCGAAAGCACAACGCGTTATTCCGGGCGGAGTGAATTCGCCCGTCAGAGCATTCAAGTCTGTCGGAAGAAATCCTCTCTTCATTGCGAAAGCAAAAGGATCTAAATTATGGGATGTCGACGGCAATGCGTTTATCGACTACGTTGGTTCGTGGGGACCGATGATCCTCGGTCATGCACATCCTCAGATCCTTCGAGAGATAGCAAAAGCGGCAAAGTACGGGACGAGCTTTGGCGCCGCAACGGAACGCGAAGTTGAGATGGCTGAGCTTATTTCAAAGATCCTGCCTTCTATCGAGATGGTCCGCATGGTGAATTCCGGCACGGAAGCGACGATGAGCGCCATAAGGTTAGCGAGGGCGTTCACCGGACGAGAAAAGATCGTCAAATTTGAAGGATGTTATCACGGACACGCCGACTCTTTTCTCATCAAAGCTGGCTCAGGCGCGATGACCTTCGGCGTGCCGGACAGTCCCGGAGTCCCGTCGGCAATCGGAAACGCAACGCTCAACGCGCGCTACAACGACCTCCGTTCGGTCGAAGAGGTGATCGATTCCAACCGCGCACAGATCGCCGCCCTTATCGTGGAGCCCGTCGTCGGCAACATGGGCTGCGTGCCGCCGCGTGATGGATTTCTCGCCGGCCTGCGGTCGCTTTGTTCGAAACACGGCATTGTATTCATCATGGATGAAGTGATGACCGGCTTTCGCGTAGCCCTAGGCGGCGCGCAAAAGCTGTACCAAGTCAGACCGGATCTGACGACGCTCGGCAAGATCATCGGAGGAGGACTGCCGGTCGGAGCTTATGGAGGGAGAAAAGATATTATGGCCATGGTAGCGCCGTCGGGTCCGATGTACCAAGCGGGAACTCTTTCGGGGAACCCCCTCGCTATGGCCGCGGGGATCGAAATGCTGAAAATACTTTCCAGGAAAAAATCGATCTACGCACAACTCGAAAAAAGGTCCGCTGCGCTCGGGAAAGGGATACAGGAAATTATCGATGAGGGACAACTTCCGCTGACACAGAACCGCGTGGGCTCCATGTTCACTCTTTTCTTCACGAAAGAAAAAGTAGTCGATTATCAAACCGCTAAGACCTCCGATACACAACAATTCTCCGCGTATTTTTCCTCGATGCTCGACCGGGGCATTTATTTGGCCCCGTCGCAATTCGAGGCCGCGTTCGTCTCTGCTGCACATTCAAACGGAGATATCGAAAGAACGATCGAGGCCGCAAGAAAAAGCTTGCAGACCGTTTTCGCGAAATAATCGACGCTTTGGTAAGACGCCGAGGATTCCTGGCATCAAGGGAAATTGGGTGGGTCGGGAAGGGATGTGGGCGAAGCGGAATTTTCTTTTTTATGCTCCACGAAATAATACACGCCGGCTGCAACTCCTAGTGTCGCCGCAGTGCCGACATACCACCACACGTTGGATTTCGACTCCTGGACGACTTGAGGGCTTGACGCATGGCGTATCATTGATTGCCCCACCTCTGTCGCTACTTTCGTAATAAATTTTTCAACGTCCCCGGCTGAATGACAAACTGCATTGTCCGCTATTGCGGACAATTGTTGAGGTTTGTGCACATCGAACTCGTACGAATGAAACTCGTACGCGAACCCTTTTTTGGTTACTTGACAAAGAAGCACCCTCTGGAACCCTGCTTTTTCCGCGAGAAGTTGAACGCAGCTGACGGTCGAACACTTTCCCAGGGCATTTCTATCGTGCTCATTTAATCGGGCAGCAAGGTCGGACTTTAGGGAAACGGACACTTCAGGAAATCGCGAGAGCTTTTGCTGGAAACGGGAAAAGAATGAATTCGCCTCGTCCGGAGTTAGACCATTCGTCACTCCATTCAACAAGACGGCTGTGATCGGGGACGCCGGCCCGGGCTGTGCAGCGAGCTTAAGAGGAATTCCGCATTGAGTCATCGCAATGATCACCAGCGATAATTTCAGCAGCCTCGACCTGTAAATTTTTATCGGCATGGCGCTATCTCACCAAGAGCATTTTTTTTGCCGCGCGATATGACGCTGCGCCTCCAGTTATTGAGATATCATAAAAATAAACGCCGGATGAAAGGGTTGTCCCGTCGAAACTCACTTCATAAAAACCCGGAGCGTTAGTCCCGTTGACGAGGGTGCGGACTTCCTGTCCCAAAATATTGTAAACCTTGAGCACGACTCGTGCCGTCGGCATTGTCGCCGGCACCGCATACCGGATAATTGTTTCCGGATTAAACGGGTTCGGATAATTGTTATAGAGGTTCGGTTGCTGCGGTATGAGTGCAATGTCTCCTAAGTTTTTCGCGACGAACGAGGCCGTCCCGACGATTAAACGGAATTTCGCTACGCCGTCGCTGCCGGTCGTTCCGTCAATTTCCTTTTTCTCTTTGAGGTCGTACGCCAAACCTTTGGCGCTATCAACCAACGTCGCTTCAAAGCCCTGACGCGACGCTCCGTCCAATGAACCAAAGATCAATTTCGTTTTCGCATAAGCATCGCCAGTCGTAACAGTTATCTCCCATACATCCCCTTCCGCGTTGAACGGCCTGATGTCTTTCATGAGCGGCCCCTTCTCGTTTTGCATGCTTACAAGAATGTTATGCCCGCCGACAAAAGGGGCCTGAAGCCGATCGGAGGGATCGAACCCTTTCGTCGCGCCGGGCCTCATCCCAATTTCATTCCCTATGCACGACATAGCGATATCATCCCTGACGGCGTCGAAATCGAGCGTCCATTCTTTTGATTGCTGAGGAACAGCGCCCTTACTCGTTCCGCTGCTTTCTCCCTTGCTTCGACCCGCCGACGGCGGCAATAGAACTCCGGTCAAGTCGAATTTCAGGAGTGCGGCGCTGTCGACATCAACGGCCAATCCCTGCCAGCTTCTGAGCGTATCGAAATCAGGGCCAGACCCTTCCCAACCGCCTTGAGGGCCGGTTCCGGAAAAATAATAATGGGCGAGACACGTTCCTCCTTGAAAAATAAGATGGTCGAAGGGAACGTCGACCGGGAAAGGATCCCCTATTATGTTCCATCCTTGATTGAGCTGTATCCCCACGTAAAGCATTTTGTCCGGGCGGATCAACTCCGGCTTTGCGAGTGTCGAGGCTCTTCCCTGATTCTCTGTGACAAGAAAGAAACCGGCGCCGGGAACGACAACGGAGGAATCCTTAAACGAATCGTAATCGTCCCATGCTCCGTTGAACCACCGGGTCAATCGCCAATTCACGTAGGGCACGCCTTGCTTTGCATGCGGCCCGAAACTCGGATCGATAAAACTGGCGGGCCTTTCATCTTCGGGTTCGTACGGAACGGAAAAAATGCGGTATGCTTTTATTTCCTGCCCCGACGGCAAACTCAGCGAATGGACGCTTGGAATATCTGAAAAATTATTGACCGGCAGATCCGATGCATAGCGAATTTCGAACGATAACAGATTGGACAGGGTCGTATTGCCGGCGCTGTCTATTGCTTGTACTCTGTATTCGGCGCCGACGACCGTATTGTTTTTGACGAACGAGGCCGTTGGGATCGTGAGGGATGAATTAGCGACGCCGGAAAAATTGACGCTGGTCCATGCTTCTTCGTCGAGACGCCTGTAGAGCAGCGTCAGCGCCATAACGCCCGATTCATTCGACGGTTCCGATGCCGAGGCGACGATCGGAGGGATTGCCGTCAGCGAGCCGTCCGCCTGAACAAAGATAGTGTCCAAGCTGGAATTATTCTGAACGATTGTCGGGCCGTTGTTATCGAACATCATGACGACTGAACCGACCGAGTCGGAATTTTTATTCCCAAGAGAATCTTCCAAATAGAAGTAGAGCGTGTGTGTTCCAACCTGCGTCATCGATACACTCGCAGTCGTGTCGGCGGCGAATTGACTATTCACGACGGTTGCATTGTGAGGCAATGTGTCGACCGCATACCATATTTTGTCGATCGGCAACATCCCTGGTTGGTTGATCCACGTAAGTGTAAACGATGCCCCATTCGACCAGCCCGAAGGAGTGACAGCGCACGACGCCGGCCTGCCGGGGTGCGTATACACATTCGACGAAACGGGAATCTTCACGAGCGGCGTCACGGCGTTGCTCTTGATAAATATCGTATCGTTGAATTGCCCGACGGAGTCGGCTCGAAAAACCAGCTGCACACCGAGCGAATCAATACTTTTGCCGTGACTCGTTGAAAGAGCCAACTCCTTCCTGTCTGCATAGACTGTATCGACGACCAATGTATCGGCGGAGAGATCGTTAAGCACAACGTCCTGGACGCTCGAGTCGCCCAGCGCGATGTACCCAAAGTTGATGAAGGTTTTGCTTACAGCGATCAATGGAACCCCGACATCGGAAAGAAAAACAGAGGCGGCGTTTGTTCCACTGCTTGTCGCAACCAGATCGGGCCTCCCATCTCCGTTAAAATCTACTATTGCAAGACCGAACGGAAGACTTGCAGTCATAAAGTCCACCTCCGATTCGAAAGAATTTGTCGAGACCGCCTGTCCTGTGCCGTTGGCGTTTTGGAACACCGAGATCGTATTGCTGTTTGAGTTCGCGACCGCGATGTCCGGTTTGCCGTCTCCGCTGAAATCTCCGAGGGCAACGCTGTTAGGGGCGCTGTTCAATTTAAAATTGACCTCGGCAGCAAAGGAGCCGCTCGTGATGCTTCCGCCGCTGCTTTCATTCTGCAGAACGGAGAGTGTACTATCGCTGGTCTTTGCCGAAATGATCTCGGGTTTGCCGTCGCCGTTCACATCGGCAACTGCAACGGCGATCGGTGTTCCGCTTAATGCAAGATCGATCTTGGGAGAAAAGGAAGCGCTCGTAATGCTTCCGCTTGTGCTGACGTTGGGGAAGATTGAAATGGAATCGTCCCCGCTGTTCGCGACGACAATATCGATCTTGCCGTCGCCGTCAAGATCGCCGACTGCGACACCGTACGGCAAGCGGCCGGCGGAAAAGCCGACGCTTGCGGAAAAATTTATGGTCCCGATGCCGCTTGTATTCTGAAATACCGATATCGAATTGCTGTTTCTGTTTGTCACAACGATATCCGGTTTGCCGTCCCCATCGAGGTCGGCGACTGCGATGCCATACCCTCCCCCGCCCCCGCTGCCTGTAGCAAAGTCCGCCTTGGCCGCAAACGAGCCGGATGTGATACTGCCCACCGTGCTCGTATTCCTGAATACGGAGATCGTTCCGCTATTTCCGTTGGAGACGACGATATCGAGTTTTCCGTCTCCGTCCAGATCGGCCAGCGCGACTCCCCACGGACCGCTCCCCGTCGCGAAATCGACCCCGGCCGCGAACGAATTCGACGAGATGCTGTCGCCCGACCCGGTATTCCGGAAGACAGAAATTGAATTGGCCGTGTTGTTCGTCACCACGAAATCCGGTTTGCCGTCGCCGTCTAGATCGCCGCACGCGACTCCGTAGGGAAGATTTCCGGTCGCAAAATCGAGCTTGGGAAAAAAGCTGTGAGAGGATAATGCGGCGCCGCCGAAGGTGACAATAAATGGAGCGGAAGAATATCCTGTTAAACCGTTTACCGTGATGCTGACGGGAGTAAAAGATGCGCCGGCGGGGACCGTAACTATAAGTTGGGCGGCCGACGCGGAGACAATATGTGCTTTGACAGCTCCGAAATAGACAACGTCGTTTGCTGGGGTTGGGTCAAAATTAGCGCCATTAATAGAGACCGTTGAACCGACGGAGCCCGACGTAGGGGAAAAAGAAGTGATCGATGGGACTTGAGAATACCCATACGAAGCAAAGAGAGATAATAAGACCAACGACAAGACGATGCGCTTCAAGATCATCCTCGCGTATTTCCGTTCATCAAACGCACGCTGGCAAAAAAAACTCCAACCTCAGCGAAAGAAGTTGGAGTTTTATGGGTCCTTTACTCAAGCGGCCCGTCGTTTACTCTCAACGACCGCTATTCCTATGATGCAGTGCTACTGAGCTAACACTGTAAAGCTATACGTCGAAGTCCACGTGTACGGAGCGGAGGCAGTAACCGTGAGATTTACTGTCACGGCAGTCCCTGTGATAGAGATCGTCGACTGATTTACGACCCTGAATGTAAAGTCGGTGATTCCATGTCCGGGAAATCTGGCGTATCCTGCGTCGGGAATTTGCACCGGCAAATCAGACGAAATATCACCCGAAACACCTAATTGAAATCCAGATGGCGCATTGGAAGGCGGCACGATGCTTGCCGTAATTGTGGTTCCGTCGGGCAATGGGTTTCCATTGCCGTCCTTTACGGTGATAGAGATTGCCGGCGTCACTTTTGTCAGGGAATCGATGTCCACAACGGTGTCGGGGATACCCGTGACAGTTATTGCACCTCCGACCGCTACGACCAAGACACTATCGGTGACATTCGTTGCATAATGTCCCTGAGTTTGAGCCGTAACCCAAAAATATCCGTCTCTTCCACCTATTTCCGTAGCGTAAAGACCGCTGGCCGGTTTGTACTCGTACTGACTAGAAAGAGGCGCTGGATTTGAAGTCAGCAAATTCACTCCCGCTCTCCCGCTGATATCGGTATATGCACCATTGCCAGTTTGAATGACGCCTGCCTGAGAATGAAAATACACTGCTGTCCCTTGTGCGACTGGATTGCTAAACGTGTCTCCCACGACAACTGAGAAACCGACAGAATTCACGACATCAAGACCTGCAAAAACAAAATGGCTCGGCGAAAGCGTAAAGTGCGCTTGGTCTGCGAATCCTGCATGGACAGATATCTTCACTGGTTGGGAGATCAAAGTACCTCGTCCTGGTACACTAATATTCGCCACCACCTGAACGACGCCGGCTTCCGTTCCGCTCACCACTGTCGTGTGTAGTTGGCCCTTATCATCGGTGCTGTCGGTACTCGGTATGACCGAGGGAGGTGTTCCACCGGCAACGGTTGAGTTCGGGAAAAACTGGATCGTATACGTTACTCCTACCCGCCGCTGCCTGTCGATCGGAACGCCGAGCGAATCTCTCACCTCATACGAAATTATGGAATTCTCAAGCGCGCCGACTCCGTCGACAAAAATATCTGTGGCCGTCGCCCCCAAGTATGCAACCTGGGAGGCGAGTCGCGCTGAAGGAGGAATGACAATGTAGATGATCTTCGGATCCGAGGTCAGGGTCAGAGAATCTTTTGTGACAGAAGCTTTGACGTCCACCTCGCCGTATTTTGTCCCGCTTGTGAGAGTGGTTTTTATGTAGCCGCCTGTATCCGAAAGGGTGGTCGTAGGAGAAAGATATTCTCCTCCGCCAAGTGATTTTGTCAAGTTGAATGACACTAACGCATTCTTCGCCGGTAATCCAAACGTGTTGAACACTTGGTACGTGATAACATCCGAATTAATGCCGCCCAGACCGGCAACGAGAATGGAATCGGGAGTGGGGTTCACGAGGACGATCCGGCTCACAATGCTGCTGTCCACGCCCCCTCCTCCGCCCGTCCCGTTGAGGATGCCCGACAACGACAATTTGGTGTTCCCATTTGTACTCGTGATGTTGATCGCCAATGTGATCGATTGGCTGAGGTTCAGACCAGTGGTCCGAATATCTTTCAGCGAAACTTGAAACTGAGTGTACTTTTTATCCTGAGTATCGGGGATATTGACCGAGACATCGCCGGTCATCGAGATGTCAGATGCTCCGGAACCGGACGCCGTGACGTCTATTTTTGTGCCCGACATCAGCGGATTGCCGTTGGGGTCTGAGACGGTGTAGTCGATCTGAGTCGATGACCCTACTCCGATAATGAAATTGTTGTTTGATGATGCCACGGTCGATTGACCCGAGAAAAGGATCGGAATTGAGTTAGAAAGGATCGGTCCCGAAGCATCCAACTTCGCGGACTTGCTGCTCTTCACGTGATTTGACAAAGGCTTCGGTATTAACGTTGTGCTCAGCGCTGCGTCGTCGGAAGCGAATTTGGATTTTACCGAGGCGGGAGTAGTTCCGCCTGCCGCAATGCTTCCCGAGCCTTGGCTTGTTGCAACCTGAGCCGTGACGATCGCAAAACCGTTTGCGGGAATAGCGTTGCCGGTAAACAACGTGACGGTGGCGCTCCCGTCGTTATCCGTAACTCCTTGCCCTTCGATGATTCCGCCGGTCGAGCTGAAATAGACGGGCGTTCCCGGATGAACGGGATTTCCATACTGGTCGCCGACAAGAACGCTGATCTTGTCTTGAAAGCCGGTGATGACTCCTCCGGGAATGTTATACAAACCGCTTCCCATAGAAAAATGCGCGCTGTCCGGGAAACCTCCGTAGATGGGGATCGAAACAATACGTGAGCTGATCGTGTCGAATTTCGTCGGATCGGCCTTGTCCTTCACCGCAGCCGTTGCCTGTACCGAAGCGAGCCCCGACTTCAATCCGGACGAAAGCTGGACCGATGCCTGACCGACGGAATTTGTGTGGATGCTGTCAAGATTGAGTTGTGTGAGCAGGTCCGGCCGACTAATGAACTTAAAGTTCACGTTGATCTGATTTGCCGTATCGACAGGCACGCCCAACGAATCTCTCACTTCAAAGGTGAGATTGCACGCATCTGCCCCTCCAGCGCCGAGGATCGAAAGATTGGAGGCGCTAGAGCCGATAAACACGATCTGTCCCGCACGCTGTGACGCGCGCGTCGGCGTCAAACTGTCTTGTGCGGAGGTGAGTCCTTTCAATTGGATCGCCGAGAGGTTGATGGCGTTCGATGTCGAGCTGTATGTGAAAATTTTCGTCTGATTGATGAACCCCGACCTGGAAAAAGTGATCGAATCGGTGATGGTTGTTTTATCTTCGGCATTGAAGCTTAGAGAAAACGTCCCGTCGGACTTTCCCGTGTCCTGCGAAAAAGGAATCCAGAGAATGATATGCACGCTGTCAAGAGGCGTCGCGATGGCATTCACGACAGTTCCAGTAACGGTCACGGTGTATTGGGAACCCGTCGGTGAAGCCGGGTTGGTACAAGAGAACAACCCCGCAACGAGCAGCGTCAACGCATATGTCAGATACTGTCTGTACTTCATACACTCCCTCGCGATTAGACGTTTGGAACAAAATCAATCTTGTAATCTTGCGATCCTATACCTCTACCAAGGAAAACGTGTTCTTGTTGCGCCACCCTCTACGCTCACACCAATCTTGTCATCCTCAACAACAAAGGCGTTGATGATGCTCACATCGCGGATTTACTCCGATTTTACCTTTCTCTTCGCCATATCCTCGTCAAATTCCTTTCGCGTCTTCTCTATAAGATTCTCATTCGTCTTCATCTTATTGGCAAGCCGCTCCTCGATCGAAGGAACAACTTCCGCTTTAAGAAGGATGATCAGTTCGTTCTTGATGTCCTGCTTTTGTTCGGAACCGAAAATGTACCGCAGACCGAAGACGTACCACGGAAGGTCCTTAAGGAACGGGATACCGATGCGCGAGCTTGTCTGCGACGTCGTGTACAAGCCTCCCATCACCGCCTCCTCGCCGTCGTTCAGCAACAGATACGTATCGATGTAGTCTTTGTCGATATTGCTCCCGTCCTGCTTGCTGTCTTCGACGTGGATGGCAAGGTTGATGAACTTCATTCCTTTTTCCTCATACAGCGTCGGCGTCACCGAGACGATGATACCGGTCGCGATCTGCTGTTGAATGGTATTCCCGGCAAAGTCCTTTGTCGTAACGAAGATGTCGCTGCCGACCTGTATCTGTCCCTTCTTGCCCGACGAGACCGTGAGCTGAGGACTGGAAATAATGTCGCCGAGGTCGTTCTCCTGGAGGAACGAGACAAATCCGGTAAGATTGCCGAAATTCAGGTTAGGGATGATCCTCGCAAGAAAATTATTCGCCTGCGTCGACTGGCCCGAAGTCGATGAGGAGGAACCGCTTGTCGTCGTCGATTGGTCCGGGTTTTGGAGATTGCTCTGCAGCTGGCCTCCGTAGACCGAGCCGTTGACCTTGCTGCTGTCTTTGAAGGTCCAGTTTATACCGGTGTTGAGCGATTTTGTAAGATTGAGAGTGAACAGCACCGTGGAGATCTTGATGTCGCGCGTAAGAAGCATTGCCTTCGACGCTGAATCTCTTCCCATGACGCCGCCACCTCCGCCACCGCCTCCTCCATTTGCCGCAACCCCCTTTGCAGTGTCCTGGGGGTTGTAGATCTGAAAATATTCTTCCTTCTCTTCATACCACAGCGAGTTTGCCCGGAGGACCGTCTCGAAGGCCTGAAGCCAGTACATGTTCTCTATGTCGACGCCAATTTCCTTCTTCGTGTTGGTCGGGTCGACGATGAGTTTATTGAGATACTTTTTGCTGAAATCGTTGAAGAGTGAAACCGCTTTATCGAACGGGAGCGTTTTCGACATTGAGATCAGTTCCTCGGGAGCGACATAGTCGTTGAGGAGCAAATGCCGTTCACGGGTGTTTTGTGCGCGCGCATCCTGTGGGAAGGCTGCCAAAAAAACGGCAAGCAGAAGAATAATTCCCGCAAACGTCGGCGGTCCGACGCGGCGAGGATGAAAGATCGGTATTTTCATGGTGACACTCCGTGTGATTTTTTTTCAAAAGCGATCTGCTTGCTCACGGTCTCGACGATGCCTCCGTTGTTGAGCGTGAAATCCACGACGCCTTCCTGCGGATGCGTCGCGGTCATCTTGCCAAGATACACTTCGTCGCCGACTTGCAGCGTGATGAGTTTTCCGCGCGGGTCCATGACGAGCGCTTTGCCCGGCGCGACGGCTTTCACGTTGATCGTTGAAACGTCGACAAGGTCGCGCACGTTGGGGGGCGTCGCTTTGAGAATGGTCGGATAGAACGGATTCGACGTGATCGGCTGCGGCAGCGAATCCGGTTTCATGACCGGCCTTCCCAACGCCGTTTCCGACGTGAAGAACGCGTTCATTTCCATATCATAATGCAGCTGGATCTCGGGGATCTCCGACGTCGGCACATCCACTTCGTCTCCGTGCAGAGTGATGCTCGTGATCTTGTACAACCTACGGCCGTTTTCCAGAAGCCAGATGAAACGGAAAATATTCGGGAACTCCGCGGTGCCCGTCAGTTTGTACGTGTTGTAGCCGTACCTGCCGAGATTTTTTGTCCCCGAGTACGTCATGTTAAGCTTCAGGGAGCCGCTCTCGTCGATGATATCGCTCAGATAACCGTACGTCTGCGACGAGAGGTCGGTCGTCGCGATCTCTTTTGTCCTGTTGTTCCACCGATGCACCGTCTCCCGCAATTTGTCCTGCATATCCGTGATGGCGCTCGTCTGGAGCGTGTTGTCCTTCAACTCCGCCTCGATCCTTTTCGACTCTTTCTTGTACTTGTTGATCTTGCCCGGCTGGTAAATGAAAGAAATGTACCCGCCGATCCCGATCACGAGAAAGAGCAGCACTCCGAGTGCAATCGAATTTCGAATCTTATAGGACACAGTACTTCCTTCTTCTCAATCGGAATCGAGTTTTTGTATCACGAGAACGAACTTGTAGATCGTCTTGCCGCGTATCTCCTCCAATTCTACCGACTGCAGTGTCGCTTTCTCGAACATGTTCGCAATGCGCGGAATGCGCGGGCGGTAGAGCGTATATCCCGTCAGCTCGATGGTGCTGTCCGACTTTGTTGCAATGTCGCCGATCCATATCGAGTTCACATCTTCCACGCTGTGCGTGAGATGATAGAACACTTTGCTCCACCGGTTATAGTTCGGGACGATCGTGTCGTAGACCGCCAGCGCGCTCGTGAACTGCTCGTTCTGCACCGTGAGACTGTCGAGGATCTTCTGGAGACGCTCGTTCTCCGATTGCTGGAGTTGTTTCTGCTGCAGGTCTCTGTTCGCGGCGCGCACGTCTTCTGAAAGGTCGGCGACCCTGTTCGTGAAGAAAAGGGTTCCGAGAAAAATGCAGAGCATGAGCACATAACCGTGCCATGCAAGCTTGAACACTTTCTGTCCTTCCCGAAAACTTTGCGGCAGAAGGTCGATCGAATAGTAGTTCTCGTTCTTCGGGTCGAGCACCCGCATCGCGACGGAAATGGGGACCGCGTACTCCGAGGTGATTTCTTCAACGCTTTGCTGCAACGCCCCCGTATCGAGATTCTTCGGCACGAGATACTCGATCGGCGCTTCGGCGAATTGCGGGGCGAGAAATTGTTTCAGCTCGAGTTTGTGCGCTTCGCCCGCGAGGAAGATCCTGTCGAGCCGCATGATGCCGGCGCTGTCCTGTTCCAACAGGATACGCGAATAGAGGGTGTTCTCGATGCTCGGAGAGGTTCTTCCTTCGCTGATGACCGGAGCGAAGTGGAGAAAATCCTTTCCCTTCATGAAGATAAGACGGCTGAACTCGTTGCCGACATAAATGATGACCGAGATCTCTTCCGACGTGATATCGAAATTGGCCCGGACAAGGTTCATCAGAGAAATATCAGACGTCTCGATGAACGGGATCCGCGGGATCCTCTTTCCGATGAAATCCTTAACGTTTTCGAGGATATCGATGAGACTCAGACCGTCTTCGCGGATCACCGAAAGGATCTGTCCCTCTGTCGCGGGAATGTACGCTACCGCATCCGCATTCGGCTTTGTCGCACGGATCTTGGAAAGTTCTTCGACGAGTCTCTTTTTTAATTTCCCGCCCGAAAGACCGAAGGAGTCCTCGAACGTCTGGTAGTACACGCTCGGCTCTGAAATCGAGTAAGCGAATTGATACCCGTACGAGGGATAGTCGGTAAGTAATCCGAGGATGACGCTGTTGTTCGTTTCGGCGCCTTCCGCTTCTTCAGCGACGCCTTCAGGAATGATGGGAGCGGTTGCGGTGGTGTCAAGCAGGTCGACGCCTTCGAGCAATGACCCGCTCTCAGCTGCGGCTTGGCGTTCCTCCAGCTTTTTGATGAGGTTGACGGTCTTAAAATCTTCGAGATGAAACTGCTTATTTCTCAGGGCGACGTGGACGAATTTGACGTCTAAACCGTCGATGAAAATCGCTAAAGCAGTTTTTCCCTCTCCTTTCGAATACGCCATGTAAAGATAGAATCGGTGTAAGTTCGGTGATTAATTTGCCGCTGTGTCCGTCTTTGAAACCTCACAGATGCGCGGAAGAGCGCAGAGCATCACGCGGGGGCCGTTCCTGCCCCGAGCAATTGCTGCATCCGCTTCTTATTGTTCGAATAGTTAATCGCTGATTCCAGAGAAATTTTCTTCTGAACGAATAATCTTTTCAAATCCTGTTCCATCGTCGTCATTCCCTGGTCGCCCGATTCCTGGATCATCTGATAGATCTCTCCGGTGTTGTTGTTCTTGATGGCAGACCGGACCGATGGCGACATCACCAGCACTTCGCGCGCAAGAACTCGTTTTCCGTCGAGGCTGGGAATCAGTTTCTGCGACATGACGCAGCGGAGCACATCGGCAAGTCGATTGCGCACGCGTTCCTGTTCGGCCGGGGGAACTTCACCGATGATACGGTCGATGCTTTCGACCGCCGACGCAGTGTGCAGCGTAGAGAATACTTTATGACCGCTGTCCGTAATTTCAAGAGAGACCATGATCGTCTCCGGGTCGCGCATTTCACCTATGACGATGATGTCCGGGTCCTGGCGAAGCGCCTGAATGGCGCCGTCCTTGAACGACAAGACGTCTCTCCCAACCTCGCGATGGCGAACAATGCAACGGTCCGATTTGTGGACGAATTCCACAGGGGATGCAATGATGGCAATGTGGCCATCGACAGTGTGATTGTTAAGATCGATCATCGCATCGAGCGTCGAGCTTTTCCCGGACCCCGTAATTCCGGTCACAAGGGTCAACCCTTCCTTCGTATGCGCGAGACTGACAATCTTCGTGATGTTCGGATGAAGCTCCAGCGCCTTATACGGACGTATCGTCTGGTTGATCGCGCGCATATTGAGGGCGACCTGGTCAAGATCGAGGTATGCGTCGGCGCGAAAACGGAGGATGTTCTCTCCGTCATGAATCATGTACGAAAAATCGAGGTTCTTATTTTCATAAAGAACTTGTCGTTGTCTCGCCATGAGCAACGACTGGATCAGGATGTTGATCTCGTCGAACTCTAATTTCGCTATCGTCTGGTCGGGCTTTTTCGACCCGAAAATACGATACCAGACAAGCCCCTGCCCTCCGAATCCTCCAAAATCAATATCGGAGGCATTGATTGTAAACATCCTTAACAAGATGGAATTGACAAAATCGCGAAGGGCGGTTCTGTTCTCAACCGGAAGTTTCTCTACGAGGTCGCCGATGAAAATCTGACGTTCCAACCCATACACGCTTTCTGGGATCTGCGCCAGCATCTGACGCAATATTTCCCGAGCCTTGGATTGAATTTCGTCAACCGGAGATGGCATCTGCGTCGCAACCGCAGGTTCCATAAGGAATCTCAGCAAATGTGAAAAAACTTTGGATTTTTCTTCTTAGCGCAAAAGAAAACAGAGTACTGCATTAAATCTCAAGTTTTACATTAGATGTCGTGGTGAATATATTGAAACAGTTAGTGAAAGTCAATAAAAAGTTCAGGAGGGAACGCGCCAAGGGGCGCAGGTCGAATTTGGTTTTGATTCGACCCAAATGATTCAAAGTTTAATAAAGAAGGGTGGGTCAATCCAATAAAAGGCGTGGAAATTTATCTCAGTTGGCCTATCATTCGAGCCATTCGAGAACTTCATAAGCTCCTGTCGTTGGAAATGCAGGGGGTGAAGTTACTAACATTCTATTATCGTAGTAGTAGCTCTTATGGAACCCAGTCCCGGGGCTGCCTGACGTTCCTACGGCCTGACGAACCGCCTGGCTGATCCCTCCTAACAGATGAATTTGTCCGCCTACATCGGTCCTGGTATCGTAGTTTTGTGCTCCGAACCCGCCTTTGAGTGAAAAAATGGCAGCCTGGACCGTAATGCCGGCAGGGGTATTATTGTTTGTATTGTCTGTGATGAGGACATTGTTTGTCGCGACAATTCCCATCATATCGGTCGAGGCTCCCGCCAGAGGGTTACTATTATATGCGATTGAAGAATCAAGGTACACTATTCCCCTCGATGTCGAGCTGCTTAGAGCTGCAATCGTGACTTGACCGTTCAGCTTGCCTTTAATTCTTAGGTTTCCGCCGTCAATAACGACGACCTGGTTGGTCCCGGCGAATGTTGAGAGACTTGTGGTGGTCCATGAACCGCTCGTCCCGTTTCTGTAAGTGACGGTCCCGTCGGCGTTAAAATTCAGATAAAAATCGTTCGTCGTCGATAAGTAGAATCCCCCTCCGGCCTGTTGGGCTTTACCTTTTAACGTATTGAGGTCGCTCGGCATTGTAATAGAGACACCGGTCTCGTACCCTCCATTGAATTGCGGCTTGTCGCTGCTGTGCGCTTTGACCAATCCGCCAAAATTTGTCGTCTTCCCATTGAACACGGGATTTCCACTCACATAGAGCTTTGTATTGCTGTGATATGGCCCCCATACCGTATCTCCCGTTACCCAATTGATCGTGCTCGGCTCATTATCCGAGAAGTATGCAAATTTTGAAAAGAGGCTTGGCTGGAGAAGCACTTTGATAGTATACGTCGTTCCCTGGTAAAGGGCGGTCGCGACGATCTGGATCCTGCTCGAATCCTTTCCATTGACGACAGTGTTGATGGCCGCTGAAAAAGTTCCTCCTCCGAACGGAACGTTCGAGTAGCCGGCTCTCCAGTTCGGGGTGAGAAAGAGTTGGTTGCACGCAAAATTAACGTCCGCTTGAACGATGTTATGTCCGGCGGTGCTTTCCTGGTACGTAATTGCATTCTTAAATGCGTCGACGCTCACTCGCGAGAGGTTCATGCCGCTCAGCAAGCAGACGATCGTAAAACCGATCGCCAAGAAAATCGCACTTCGTCCCATTGTTGTCTTCTCCTCGGAAGCCGCTACCGATTTTTAAGATTTCGCGACACCAAACGCACTTGTCTCCAAAAAGCCGTGGAGTACTGATTATCAAATTTTGCAGTGTTGTACGTCAGCGACTGCGCCGCGAGATTTTCAACCTGGATCGTGATCTGCATTGCGGAGATCGATCCAAGCTGAGATGAGGCAATCGGAAACGACAGCGTATCGTCGAACGGGGAGCCGTTCGCTGCAAAATATTTTAGGTCGAACTCAGTGATCCCCAAGTTTGCCCCCTTTGGGGGTTGATTGTTCACGACACGATAGAGAATCCTGTCTCTCGGGTTAGGTGTATTCGTCAGCTCGCTTGTCGGACCGAGATAGTAATACACGATATCGAGAACGCCGTCTCCATCCGGGTTTGCGGTCGTTGCGACATCGGTATAGAATTTAATCCTGTTCGAATCGGCGAGGATGATCGCCTTCGACGGATCGGGAAGCTGCGACGGATCTTTGCAGTATCCGATCCTCCGAAAGTCGCTTTCGATCATACTGATTGCCGTAACGATGTTGCTTTGTACGATGAGGTCGCCGTTATACATTTGTGTGCTCTCGCTGACGCTGCCGTTCAGTCGGATCGCCATCAGCAACAATGTGCCGAAGGTCAGCGAAGATGCGATAAGGTCGAGGACAACCTGTGAACCCATACTCTCCTATTCCTTGTTTTTCCTATCTGAAATACCAATAGCTGAATACATTTTGAAACGTCAATGTATCAGCCATGAAAGGACTCGAGACCTTTACAGTGATCAATTTATTATACGTCTGCGTGCCCGAAACGGCTATGGTGCTGCCTGTGAGACTCACGTACTGAACCGTCACGTCGGTCACAAAAACGGCCGACCCGGACAAGCTATCGACCTTATGAAGTCCGTTAAAGTCGTCGCAATCGTCGTAGTTTGGGTAATGCTCTCCAGTTTCCGGTCCCAGCTTATTGGCAGCAGTGAAACTCGAGACGCTTGAAATTCCGACCGTGTCCGATTTTTCATCATACGCCAATCCGGTCGCTTCTTCAATGATCGACGTTCCGAGAGAGGTTGCCGTAATGCGGTATGCTGCCATCTCTACCGAACTCCCCCCCTGTGCATTGCTCTGATTGACGGCCAACGCCATTCGGCCTAACATCATCATCGCCAGGATCGTGAGAACTGTCTGCCCTGTTCCCATATTACTATCTCCAAATTACGTGCATCAGCATCCTAATAACGGGTGCGGCTTAATTCGATTAAACGATACCACCTATCAATCACTAAATTTGTGCTATAAAGCACTTTGACTTGTTGCGATGAACTCTAGGCATCAGGTATATAGCAATTCTCGTGCCTTGTGTTGGGTAAAAGCGGCGATGGGAAATAACGAGGATTGAGGCCTTTTAATGGCCAACCGGAGTCGGGGAAGGTGGCTCCGGTATTTTTGTTACAGTAAAATTTACCCCAGGAACAAAACTACTCGTCCTCAACCGTCGTCGAAATGACCTCCTCAAGGGTTGTCACACCCTCTTTCATTCGCTCCATGCCCGACCGCCGAAGAGTCCACATGCCGTCCTTGGCTGCTTGGTCGCGAACAGCATTCTCGTCGACCTTATCGCCCGCGTTAAGGATAATATTCTTTATCGCTTTGGAGAAAAAGAGCGCTTCATGGATCGCGGCGCGCCCTTTGTAGCCGCCGTTACATTTATCGCACCCTACGGCTTTGTAGAATGTATGACCGCGAAGTTCTTCATCGTTAAACCCGAACTTCAGCATTTCCGGCCATTCATCTTGCCCGATCGGCTGCTTGCATACTTTACAGAGCGTTCGAATCAAACGTTGAGCGACAATGATATTGATGGCATAGGCGATAAGGAACGGCTCGATCCCCATTTTATACAAACGGGCAACTGCGCTGGGAGCGTCGTTCGTGTGAAGGGTCGAGAATACTAAGTGACCCGTGTTCGCCAGCTTGATCGCCGTCTCCGCCGTGATCTTATCGCGCATTTCGCCGACGAGCACAATGTCCGGGTCGTGACGGAGGATACCTCTGATCGATTGTTCGAACGACATCTTCGGACCGATCTTCAGCTGCCGAGCTCCTTTGATAATGTACTCCACCGGCTCTTCGATCGTGAGGACGTTCACCGTTGGGTCGATGACCTGGTAAAGGGCGGCGATCAGCGTCGTGGATTTCCCCGAACCCGTCGGCCCTGTGAGGATGACAATACCCTGCGGCTTCTTGATCGCTTTGTCAAAAAAAGCACGGGCAGGTCCTTGCAATCCGAGCTTGTTCAGGTCGGTGATAACTTTTCTGTCGTCGAGCACGCGGATGACGACGCTTTCGAATTTATGTTTGAACTCCGTCGTCACGATCGGCATGATGGACACACGGAACCGGAGTTGATGGCCGTCGATGACTCTCTGAATAAATCCGTCCTGCGACGCTTCGCGCTCGAACCTGTCGACGTTTTTCGTCCTGTCTTTCACGACGGCCAAGACCGCCTCGGGAAGAGTGTTCTCCTGCCGGTGCCACACCTGGAGGTCTCCGTCCACACGGAACATAAAGTTCGTCACATTGCCCTCTGCTGGAACAATGTGGATGTCGCTGACGTCTCTGCGCACTGCTTCGACGATACACCCTTCGAGCAAGTTCGCCAACGCGCTCTTGCTGATCTCCGCTTCGAGCGCCTCCTCATCGACCGAGGCATCGTCCTGCGTCGATTCGACGCTGATCTGATTATCTTCGAGCAACTTGAGGAACTCGTTCTGCGGCGGGATGACCTGTTCGAGCAAGTTTTGAAGCTCCTTCAGGCGTACGTACGTCACTTCGTATTTCTTCGCGTTAAAATTTCTTGCGATGATCGGGATGTTTCTGTCTGTCGGGTCGGCGCAAATGATGATGAGTTTGTCCGGCTGCTTCTCGTCGAACTTCAGCGGAAGCATTTTGGACTGGATGAGCATGTCGCGGTACGATTCCTGCAGCCCGTCGACGAGTTTCCGGATGAACTCGATGCGCGTCTTGTCGATCGCTTCGTCCGCGAGATAGATCTCGCGGAAGGCATAAAGATTCGCGACCTCGCGGAACACCGCATCGTGGTCGGCGTTGAACTCGGTGACAAGGATCTGTCCGAGATTCCGCCGGTCCTTTTTGTTCGACTCCGATTCCTTCACGCGCAACGATTTCTCGAGGGTCTCGTAGTCGATGATCCCCTTTTTCAGGAGGGTGTAGCCGATCTTATCAGTAATATCTACATCGGGCATAGGCTGAATTTCCTTCCTTCACACTCGAAGATTAGAAGAAGGACCGAAACATGTACACTGTATGAAGAAGCAACCCTCCGCCACCCGGGGGCTTCGGTTTTATCGTCGCAGTTTCGGACGACACAAGGGTGAGTCCGGTCAACACGACCATAATGATCATGGAGATAACGAGCTGGATAAGGTCGATCGCGTTGCGCATCCTGTAGCCCGTCTCTTTTTCATAATAATCGGCAAGCTGGAGCGCAGTGTTCTTTACCGTGCCGGTTTCCGCGCCTGAATGGAAACGTGAAATTGCGGTTTTGGTGAACACGCCGGTCGCTTCGAAGGCCTCGGTAATGTTCATTCCTTTTTCTACCATGAGAGGCAGCGCGACATTTTTGATCTGAGCTTCCATGTATTTGTTCCCGCAGGCTTCTGCGGCCATCTTGATCACTTCGATATTCTCCCCCGACCCGCTGTAGAGCGCGTAGAACACGCGGCAGAAGATCTCGATGCTTGTTTTATGCAAAAGGTCGCCCATCGCCGGCACCTTCCACAGATACTGATCGAGAAAGAATCTGCCTCGTTCCGTTGTTGCAAACCGCAGGAAGGCAAGCAATGGAATTGCGAAAGAGAGCAAAATGTACCAGATGTTGCTGGTGATAAAGTCGCTCATTTTCAACGTCGCTTTCGTCATCGGCGGCAGTTCGATCTTGAATTTGACGAACAAACTCGCCGTGGCGGGAAAAATATATGCAACGTAATATCCGACGGCGAAGAACAAGATCACGAGCGTCACGATAGGCATGATCAACGCGCTCTTGAGATTCTTTTTGAACTCAGCGTTACGTTCAAGGAACTTTGCCGTGCTCTCGTAGATCTCGCCCATGTTGCCGCTTTTCGACGCGAGGCCGAGCATGTGGGCGGCGAACTTCCCGAGTTCTTTTTCGTGCTTCACGAACGCCTTCTCGCTGTCTTTCCCTTGCTTCAGCTCCAAATTAATATCGCGGATACATTCCCGCAGGTTTTTGTTCTGGATGTCGTTGATGAGAAGCTGCATCATATCGTTGAAGGGGAGTTTCTGTCTGATCAGATCCGAGCTGACGCGGACGAACGAAACGACCTCGGTCGGAGGCACTGATCCGGCTTTATCGCCGAAGAGTTTCTTGCGGACATAAATGACCTGATAACCCATTTTCGAGAGCGCGTCCTGCACCTCCTGTTTCGTGAAGGCCTTCTGCTCTCCGTCAATTTTTTCTTCGCCTTTCTTGACCCTGTATAAAAACGTCGCACGGACACGCACACCCGTCAATTTAAACTTGCGTTCTCGCGCCATTTGCGCTGCGCGATCCTTAGCAAGTTTCAGGGTCTCTGCATTGATAATTCCCTGGATCGGTTTGCCCGCCAGGGAAAGCCCTTCAATCCGAAACTCTGCCATAACACCTTCCTCAAAAATCAATGACCCGTAACGTTTGTGAAATCACGAATTCGGCCTTCCACGGATAGTCTCATAAAAAGATACAATCGTCTACAACAAAAATCAACACCTGTCGGTTGCAGGCTACTTTCAAAAACCTTAGGAATGCTTGTTTATTGAACATTGATTGAGAGAGCTTTGGCATTTGTTCATTTTAGAGAGAAAAACCGTCGGAAGGTTGGCATCAATCGTCAAATGAGACCCGTTGCCCGTGTCTGCCGTTTGCTTCGCCAATAAGACTGTATTTAAAGGACATTGGAATGCATTCTCGCCATTTGCTCCAAACCCCTTTTCCTGAGGGCGTAAAGGGAGGCTAATCCATTCACAGCCAATTCAAAGAAAAAGGCAGGATGCCGCTGATGCAGCTCACCTGCCTTAGAAACTTTAAAGGACACGACTATTAATTAAGCTTCGTGAGATCCTGGTCTTGAATTGTAACAGTCATGTCGTAAGACGGAAAGGTTCCGTCGCTCATCACCACTTTGCCCACACCGTGGAGAACCACTTCGGTTGCTGTCCCGTCCGTTTTAATGGTATACGTCCCGTTGGCATTGTTCGTGTACGCCGTCCCGGCCAACATGCCTATCCCACGCACATCTGCGGTGAGACCCACGAATGATTTGTTTCCCCCTCCCATCGTCATAGGTCTGCTGTAATAATGTTGCGCTTTTGCGCCAAGCACTTTCAAATCTGCAATCACCAACGCCCTGTTATGGTCGACCGCATTGTCCTGAAACATGCCGATGCCGACCACCACCGCCACTCCGACTATAATCAAACCTAGTATGATCAGAAGAAGTTGCTGCTGTCCCATAATGAGAGGGTTAGTTTATGAATGAAATATCATTCGATAAAATCGTGCGAATAATACAACCATCGCTGACAAAAATCAAGTAATTGTGTGAACCGATCTGGTCTTTGAAATGCCTATCTTTTGTGCTGCCCGACTCGATTTACCTATCTCTGAGATGCTTTGGACTGACACCAAAAAAAGCAAAAGCAGGTATGCTCGTTTTCTTGAGCATACCTGCCTGCTCTAAGCCTTTAGGCTTTTAGTTCAACTTCGACGGAGTCTGAGTTGAGGAAGAAACCGTCATATCGTATGACGGGAATGTACCGTCGCTCAACGCTGTCTTGCCAACGCCATGGAGAACTACCGCCGTCGCCGTTCCAGCTGTCTTGATCGTATACGTACCGTTCGCGTTATCCGTGAATGCTGTCGATGCAAGGTCTGCTAATCCGGTCGCATCTGCGGTCAATCCAACGAACGAGTTTCCACCGCCGCCCAGTGTCGTCGGCTTGGCATAGTATTGCTGTGCTTTTGCCGCAAGGGTCGTCAAGTCCGCGATCACTGCACTGCGGTTTTGATCCACTGCGTTATCCTGGAACATTGTGATACCGACTGCTACTGCGATACCGACGATGATCACGCCCAAGATGATCAGAAGAAGCTGTTGCTGGCCCATAGTAACCTCCTAAATAATTGTGATGGTGTGTGGTTGATTGTGTAACTAAATTCCTTTAGTTCAACTTCGACGGAGTCTGAGTTGAGGAAGAAACCGTCATATCGTAGGACGGGAATGTACCGTCGCTCAACGCTGTCTTGCCAACGCCGTGGAGAACTACCGCCGTCGCCGTTCCAGCTGTCTTGATCGTATACGTACCGTTCGCGTTATCCGTGAATGCTGTCGATGCAAGGTCTGCTAATCCGGTCGCATCTGCGGTCAATCCAACGAACGAGTTTCCACCGCCGCCCAGTGTCGTCGGCTTGGCATAGTATTGCTGTGCTTTTGCCGCAAGGGTCGTCAAGTCCGCGATCACTGCACTGCGGTTTTGATCCACTGCGTTATCCTGGAACATTGTGATACCGACTGCTACTGCGATACCGACGATGATCACGCCCAAGATGATCAGAAGAAGCTGTTGCTGGCCCATAGTAACCTCCTAAATAATTGTGATAGTGTGTGGTTGATGTGCGTCCGAATTCACTCTTAGTTCAGCTTTGACGGTACTTGAGTCTGTGCCGAGACCGTCATGTCGTAGGACGGAAATGTACCATCGCTCAACGCTGTCTTGCCAACGCCATGGAGAACTACTGACGTCGCTGTACCGGCAGTCTTGACTGTATACGTACCGTTCGCATCGCTCGTGAAGGCGACCGATGCTAATATCCCGATGCCCGTTGCATCGGCAGTAAGTCCCACAAACGAGTTTCCACCGCCGCCCAATGAGGTCGGCTTGGCATAGTATTGCTGTGCTTTTGCCGCAAGGGTCGTTAAGTCCGCGATCACCGCACTGCGGTTTTGATCCACTGCGTTATCCTGGAACATCGTGATACCAACTGCGACCGCTATACCAACAATGATCACGCCCAAGATGATCAGAAGAAGCTGTTGCTGGCCCATCGAAATCTCCTTTTCTTGAAATGTTTAGTGAAGAATGGCAACTGGTTTAAATTCGTATGGCTTCTTTTACTCATTTTCCGTGCCAACTCCTTGATGGGGCTGTAAGGGGCATTTAGGTTGATTTTTTTGTTAGTCCAGAACTTTTTACCGATGGAAGGTCATTCTTACCTGCCCTATTGGAAGGCCGTAAATTTAGATGCGAACTCTCGAAGAGTGTTCTAATCTGATTCCCGGTGGTCGCATTCTAAGGCATGCATGATGTCAACACAAACGTGCGAGTCGTCAGACTTCGACGAACTCCGTCGAGCATGACGATGTACAGGGTTCGTCATTCCCTCAACGAGGTCGTGGACCGAACGCTTTTATCGAGAACCCACATGCCGACAGATTAAAACATTCAAACTGCAACAGTACCTACATTGGGGCGGTGCATCAGTTTGACTAATGCAAAAATGAACCGGACATTTTTCTCTCTCAGTCTGTCAAAATCCTTTACATTGAAATTTCCAAAAGGTTCGAGCGCCCGGTTCATTTTCAAACTGAGATAATAGGGAGTGGTACCTTTTGAATATCCCGATTTCTTCGGCTTATGGATTCCCGATAAAAGCGTTCGGGAATGACGATCTACGGGGGTCGTCATGCCCGCGGATTTTTGGCGGGCATCCAAACTGTAACAACCCCTAAATTGCATTTAACACAAATTCTCCTACATTTGGCTTATGCAAAAACTATTCCTTCTCAAACTATCCGACAATGGACGAAAGACGCTCATCATTTCCGCGATCGTCGGCGGATGCGCTGTGATCCATACGCCCGCGTATTTCATCCAACACTGGCTGCGCTATGCATCTACCGCATACGGGGCACCGAACCTAAACGATGGCGCTGTGCTCTACACGCTCGACGCAATGCGTGCTCTTCTCTTCTTGGCTTCGATCGCCGTTTTGATCGCGACGTTTGCCATGCCCGTCGCCGAGTATTTTCTCCAGAGAAAAGCCGAGTACGACGGGAAAAAAATATTATTAAACGGGCTCGCTGTTTTCATCGCCACCGGAATACTCGTCCTCCCTTCGCGCCTGGGGCTCATGGGAGTGGGTTACGGCGAAATGTCGAAAGATCCTTTTAGCTTCCAGGACACGACCGATCAAGTGTACCAGCGACTGCTCATGCCCGGTATCGCATATTTTCTGCAATTCAAAGGACCGCTGCTCTATTATATTTTTAGCCTTCTTCTTACACTCGCACTGATCTTTAGTACGTTGTTGTTTCTCCGGACTCGCGGCGTCCAGACCTCCTTTCTGGAGAACGTCTCGATCGCAGTAAGTTCTTTTATCGTCACACAATTTCAATCGCCCGGGTACACTGAACAACTTTCTCTGATCATTATACTATTCTTGGTCATGACGCCGCTAGGCCTTTTTCAAAAAATTGCCGGCGTCGCGTTGGCCTTGTTTTCTCACGAAGTAAGTATTCTTGTACTGTTCGTAGTGGGTTACCTGTATTTTTCGAGAGAAGAAAAGATATGGACCGGCTTCATTATTCTTATCTATGTCGCCTTTTGGCTCGTGAGTTTTGGGCTCGATCCTGTCAGGCTGCTTGCGGTACGGACAGTGGGAGATCAATCGGGACTTAGCTGGCTGTTCACTCATCCGTATCGTGAACTGAGCGGAGTAGCGTTATCGTATAAACTTTTATGGGTGCCGCTTATTGTGGCGCTTGGCAAAGCCGTGGATCGTAAAGAGATCGCCTTCTTAGTCCTTCCCGGCATTGTCGCTACAATATTCGGCGTCGATACGACGCGATTGATGGCGTTCAGCTTTTTAGGATTCCTGTTTGCCATCGTGGCCGTAAAAAAATATGCACTCATTAAAGAGAGGCCTCTTCGGCTTCTCTTCGGACTGAATTTATGTATCCCTTCGGTGTACATTGGTCTGAATTCAGGTCTTTATTATTTTGACGGACTGTATCAGCTTATCTTCCGGGGGTCATTGCTACGATGAAGCCACACTTTCGGCTCAGTCCGCTTGTCGGCCTTCTCCTTGTTCTTACGGCAACAATCGTCATCTATCTCCCTGCTTTTCATTACGATTTCACAAACTGGGACGACGGCATTTACGTAACAAACAACCCGTTGATCCAACACTTCAGCGCTGCGTCCGTCGGACAGCTTTTTCGCCCCAATTCAAAGTATATGTATCACCCGCTGACGATGGTCACGTATGCGTTCGATTGGTTAGCCGGGAACGGCTCGGCGGGGAGCTTTCACGCGACCAGCATAATTCTCCATTTGCTGAATGTAATTCTTCTTTTTTTCCTATTGCGCCGCATTATCGACTCCGACACAGTTATCCTTTTTTGCGTCGCCGTTTTTGCACTGCATCCGCTTCAGATCGAATCTGTGGTATGGATATCGGGAAGGAAGGAAGTCCTGTATTCATTTTTTTACCTCATTTCCCTCTTGTTCTACACTGCCTGGGACAAAAAACGCTCTATTTATTTTTACTTGTCCTCATTACTTTTCTTCGTTTGTTCGCTCCTTTCGAAGCCTACTGCGGTGACATTGCCTCTAGTCATTCTTGCATTCGAATGGTTCAGGTCCGGCAAAATCTCGATGAAGACCGTCCTCCGCCTGGCGCCTTTTTTTCTCGGCGCTGCAGCGTTTACGCTTGCAAGCATGGCTCTTCAGTACACGGCTGCCCCGGTTGACAATTATTCCATTCCTCAGCGAACTCTCTTTATAGCGTATCAACTCTTTTTTTACCCATGGAAAGCAGTCGTACCCGCAAAGCTCTCCGCCTGTTATGCATATCCTCAGTTGGCTAACGGCTCTCTTCCACTCGAATACTACATTGCTCCGGTTTTCCTCGTATTGAGCATTGGGCTGCTTTGGATGGTCCGTAAAAAGTCCCGCGATATCTTTTGGGGACCGGTCGTCTATTTCCTCACGCTCTCGCCTGTGCTGCAGCTGATCCCTTTCAACAATGCTTCCCTCGTCGCGGATCGCTATGCTTATCTTCCTATTATCGGTCTGGCGTTTTTGTTTTCTCAGCTTGCAGGAATGGCCGCCGAAGCAATCTCGCATCTCTCCGTCACTTTGCCTGATCTCAAAAAAGTGATTCTCAGTCTCGCCGCGTTTGCGTTGATCGTTCCTTCGGTGCAAAGAATTCATGTTTGGGAAAACGGCCTTACTCTTTTTGATGACGTCATTCAGAAGAACGACCGCATCGGGATCGCTTACGGAAACCGTGCGGACGCGAAGTTGAAGAACGGAGATTTTGCGGCAGCGCTCGCAGATTGCAACCAGCTCGTCGCCCTTCGCCCCAATGATGGATTGGCGTTCTACGACAGAGGGAACGCGCTTTCCGGCTTGCACAGATACAGAGATGCCGTCGAAAATTTCACTCACGCTATCGGCCTCGGTTTTTCTAATTCGAGCGTGTACTATAACCGGGGCATAGCCTATTACAACTTGGGAACTGTCGACAGCGCCGTGTCCGACTTCCACACATCGAGATCCTTCGATGCTCACTTTGCCGACGCTCCCTACAGCCTGGGGTACGCTGCGCTGTATTCGTCCGGAAACGCTCGGGATGCCGCCGCATATTTTGATACCGCGCTCGCAATCAACCCGGAGTATGCCGAAGCATCGTACCAGAAAGCCCACGCCGAATACGACATTCGACTGTACGGCAATGCGATGGAGGATTTGTCGAACGCGATAAGCGCGCGCCCCGAACTGAAGAACGATCCTCTTGTCTCCGATGTCAACCGCGCGATCGACAGCATCAATGCGGTCATCTCAAAGATTAAAGCACTTCAACCAAAATCTGCGGAGTCTATCGAAAGTCGCAATCACTTGCACGAATTGTACGTTATGCTCGGAGACTCTCTTCGGGCGCATGAGATCCCTGGATCGCCTAAGGCGAGGTCGGACGAGAGGGATCGGCGATGAACAAGAAGACGCGGACAATTCTCATCGTGTATTTTCTCACCCTCATCTCGGTCGTGGTCTATTATCCAACGTTGTTCGACCACATCATCGCATGGAACGATGCCGACCTGTTCAACGTTGTCTCTTCTCTTCTTAAAGGAGAAAGCGGGTTTTTCGCTCACCCTGAATATGCGCCGCTTGAGCTGGGATTTCTGGTTTTCCAGCGAAGCTTCAGCGAATACGGATATTTTCTGTTCCATGCTTTTAGCATCATGGGGCATGCCGCAAACGCCGTGATCCTCTATTTCCTTATCAGAAAATTGTTCGCTTCGGAAAGGATCGCGATCGTCGTGGCAATGCTGTTTGCGATCCATCCGGTTCAGGCAGCGTCGGTGGCATGGTTGAGTTCGCAGGGCATCGTATTGTCTACTCTCTTTTTGTTCCTCTCCTGCTCTTTTTACCTTCGCTTTAAGAACAACGGGAAAAAAATTTATTGGCGGGCAGCCGTCGTCTCATCGGCCATCTTTTATTCGATTGGCTCACCGGGGTTGATGTTGATCCTGATCTTGCTGGGCATCGATGTGTTGACCGACAAGAAGCTCAGAGCGGAACATTTTGCAAGAAAATGGAGCCTCTTCCTCTTCTGGTTCATTGCCTTAATTTTCCGCGCAGTCGGAAACGGCGGTTGGGGTTATTTATTGCAACTCTACTATGACAGCATTGCGATGATCCGGCTGGGCACGACCGAGATCGTCCTTCGTGTGCTGCTCCCTTTTTACGATAAGCTCGCGATCAACGTCGACGAGATAGCGCTGAGATCATCCGTGCTCGGAGAATCGGTGTTCCCTTTACTATTCCTTATCGTGACGGTTATGGTCATCTGGAACAGGAAACGGTCGCCGTTGACATTTTACGGTGCATTGTTCCTCATCGTGACATGCATTCCCTTTTTTACCGGACATACCACCGGCGAATGGGCTCTTAACGACCCTTCATTTTATGTATCCGTTGTAGGAGTTTTTTTAGCGTTCGGAGAGTTGGTCGAAAAGTTGTCCCTTAAACTTCACGAACATCGAGCGGCGAAGCTGTCAGCGTACGTCTTTTGTGGATCTATTTTCCTTGCCCTAGTTTACACTTCTCGTGTGAAAGCTGATTACTGGAAGGACAACATGACATTCTGGGGCGAGGCTCATGCAGAAAATCCATCCAACACGTTTATCCTTACTGAACGAGGGTTATACCATTTTTCCAGGTTTGAAATTCGGCCGGCTCTGGATGATCTCAATGAGGTAGTGAAGTTAGCGCCGGAGGACAAAGAATCATACTTCAATCGCGGCATTGTCCATTTGGATGCTCTAGACGTCGATGAAGCCATCAGCGACTTCCGAGAAGCGATTCGTTTGAGTCCCTCCGATTCGCGCGCCCATTACGACCTGGGATTGGCCTTTATGAAGTCCTCGATGTTCGACAGTGCGAAAGTTGCATTCTCAATGTCGATCCAACTCAACCCTGACTTTGCTCCTGCATGGGGAAGCCGAGCGAATGCATTCGCCAGGTCCGGAAATTTCGTGCTTGCCCTTGCCGATTATCACCGCGCAATTTCGCTGGATCCGGAATATACCGACGCGTACGGCAACAGGGCATTTACGTTCTTGCAGGCAGGTAACTTTGGAAGAGCAACTGAGGACTTTAGAAAGGAGATCACGCTTTCTCCGAATCGCTTTGATGCCAAAATCCAATACGGCTATACGCTGCTTTTGGTGGGCGATACAACGTCCGCTTTGGAAAACTTCGACGATGCGATCAAATCCGACTCGTCAAACGCAAAACTGTATCTCCGGGACGTAGCGAAAGTATTCCTCAAAACTCGCAGCGAAATCGAAAGAGGGAATGCGCTCCTCGAACGGCTTGGAGTCGAGTAAATCCGGCACAGACACTCACTTGACGAGCACGAGCTTTTTCGTCTCGGAAAAACTTCCCACGTTCATTCTGCAAAAATACACGCCGCTGCCGAAACCTGCGGCATCCCACGTTTTTGAATAATCTCCCGGCTGCAATTTCTCATTCACCAACGTTGCGACCTCTTGCCCAAGAATGTTGAAAATTTTCAGGGTGACGAATTGTGCGCGGCCGATGGAAAACTGAAATGTCGTCGACGGGTTGAACGGGTTCGGATAATTCTGCATGAGAGAAAATTGCCGTGGAAGTGATTGAGCCGCCCCCCGGACCGCAAGGATGGTCCCCATCGATCCGGCAGCGTCAACTTTGCCGTATCCCCACCTCGGAGAGATATCGGCACCCGTGAAGGTATCGCGCCGCGCCGACGAGATGACGGCGTTCCTCAGCTGGTCGGAAGTCGACGTCGGCTTAGCTTCGAGGAGAAGCGCCAGAACACCCGCAATGTGAGGTGCAGCCATGCTCGTCCCTTCCATGACGACATGCTTGCCGTCCTGAACGATGGTTGCCTCATCGGGGGATGAGTCCTCCGAATAGGATGATGCAATAACTTCTCCGGGCGCGCATATTTCCGGTTTCTGCCTTCCATCTCTCGTCGGACCCATACTGCTGAACGTGGAATAATTGCCGGTGCGGTCTGTCGAAGCAAAACGGTAAGTATGCCCGTCGACGGAATTCCAGGTGAATCGGGTCACGTACGATCCGACGGCAATCGCCTCCTTCGATGTGGCGGGAGGCCCGACGAGTTTACGGAACGAATAACCCGTCGTGAACACAGGAGAGCTTCCGTCGTTGCCTGTAATTTCTGTCTCACTCAACCACACGTCGAACGCCCCTCCTTCCGTCACTGATGCGCCGGCGATCTTTAACGTCCATGTTCCCGCACGAGGAGGCTTTGTCGCTACGTTATCATAGATCGCGATGCTGCAATCGTTTAAAGTGTCGAGCGGGCTCGGCCCGGATGGCGCGTTGAGAATTTGAATGTGGCCGTCGTTCGTCGAAGTCTCAACGGAAGTTTGTCCGTCCCAAAGCGCCGTCGCTGTCGCGCCGTTAGGGCTCGTTATCGAAACAGTGAGATGGTCTCCTGCTTTGTACCAAACATCGAACCAGACATCATCATTATCTATTCCGCTCGTCGGCGTATAGGTGGGGATTGAAAATTGATACGAGATCGACCCGCCTTGCGCGACAACGCTGTCCGCATGGATCGCGTTCGAACCATCGTTGCCCGCCGCAACGGCAACCGCTCTCCCGGGTGTCGAGACCTCTTGATCTATTGCCACTTCGTCCGCTTCAGTTCCGTCGTGCGCTCCATCCTGAGAACCGAGACTCAGATTAATAACAAACGGCTCGCCCGCTGCATCCGCCTTCTGACGGATGTAACTGATCCCGTCGATGATACCCGTGTCAAAAAAAGTCGTCTTCACCGCAATAATGTCCGCCTCCGGCGCAACTCCTTTGTAACCGCTCACCGACGAGGAACCATCCCCGGCGGCGATCCCGGCGACGTGTGTGCCGTGACCGTCATCGTCCTTTTCAAGCACGACATTGGCAGGAGTACCGTCCAGTTCATTGTCGATTTGCGCTTGCGAGTATTCCGCGCCATAGGTATAGCCGGAGGGATTTGTGCCGGAAATCGTCTGATCCCAGATCCAAAGGATCCGCGATTTGGTCGTATCCGCATCTGACCGGAAGTCGAGATTTTTCCAATCGATGCCCGTATCGATAAATCCGATGATGACGCCTTTTCCTGTGTAGGATGTTCCATTGTACTGACCGTTCTGAAGAATATTCGCTCTTATTTCCGGCACGCTTTTGTCGAGAAGGGGTTTCCGCTTTTTCGCGAGAGAAATAAACCGAACGCCTGCTGAATTTGAAAGACCTGTAATTTGATCCAGCGTCGCTCGCGCCGTAAAAAAGCCATGCTCGATGGTATTCACCTGAACGCCAAGCGCCAGCGCGGCTTGCACATCGGATGAGTACACCACAATGTTGTAGATCCCCGGCGCGGTTGTCTTTTTCAATTGAGACCATGTTCCGTTGGAATGCAACAGCGAATAGACGCCATTGTCAACTTTCGCGAACGCTGCCCTGGATGGGTCTGATTGGGCAACAAGCGAAGAGCACACGGATAGAGAAATGAAGACAACGGAGAGAAAACGGCGCATGGACAACTCCAGCAATGTCTTCGATGCGAAGGCCAAATGTCTGATGTATTACTCTATATAATGACGGGATGGAACGCGCGGAATGGCGGGGCATGAAGAGCCGACAAAGAAAAATTTGAGGCTGCAATCCAGAGGTTGTCCTCCGTTTAGATCGCCTCGTCCCCAGACTCTTCGGTCCGGATGCGGACTGCTTCGTCGATCGTTGAGACAAAAATCTTTCCATCTCCGACTTGCCCCGTCCTCGCCACTTTTAAGATTGTCTCGATCACCTTGTTCGCAAAGTCATCCGCAGCCACGATCTCGATCTTGATCTTTGGCAGGAAATCGATCTGGTATTCTGCGCCCCGGTAGATCTCTGCATGACCCCGCTGCCTCCCGTATCCCTTTACCTCGGTCAGAGTTATTCCTTTGACTCCGATCTCAGAGAGAGCTTCGCGGACGTCGTCAAGCTTGAACGGACGGATAATTGCTTCGATTTTCTTCATCATCATTCGGGTTGATACTTCGTGAATACGGACTGCACCGGGCTATTTGCCGTGACAGTTCTTGTATTTTTTCCCGCTGCCGCAGGGACAGGGATCGTTCCTTCCGACTTTCTCACCTGCATGGAGTTGCTGCACTTTGGGTGCTGAGGGTTGAGCGTTCCTCGAGCCTTCGTTCCCTTCGACCGGCTCCCTGTTCGCCTGAAACCCGAGACCAGCCGCGGCATCGTGCGTCATTGTGAGTTGCTCGCGGTGAAGAGGGCGGCGGGTCCGCGGCGCAGCGATCGGCTGTCCCATTTCGGGGAAGAGCTTGAAGACGAGGTTGAGCGCTTCGCGGTTGATCATGCCGATCATTTCCATGAACATGTTGAACGACTCGGCCTTGTACTCGAGGATGGGGTCCTTCTGTCCGTACGCGCGCAGATGGATGCCCTCTTTGAGGTCGTCCATTTCTCTCAAATGTTCCTTCCAGCGTATGTCGATCACCTGAAGCATCGCCATGCGTTCGAGCGAACCCATGATCTCCGCGCCAATCTTTTCTTCCTTGCGTTTGTAGAAGTCCGACGCGACTTTCACCGCTTCAGCGGCTACGCCGGTCTTCCCCAGCTTCTGAAACTGGTCCGGGGTGATCGTGAAATCGACGAGAAGATTCACTCTCAGCGCGTCCTTGAGGAGCGGCAAGTCGCCGTTGTCATAATGTTGCTCGACGAGTTCGTCGACGAACTCACCTAACATCGAAAAAATATCGTCTTTCAGCCGCTCGCCTAACAGCGCGTGCCGGCGCTTCGCGTAGACGACCTCCCTCTGCTGATTCATGACGTCGTCGTACTCGAGCAGCCGTTTACGGATGCCAAAGTTATTTTCTTCCACTTTCTTCTGGGCTCGCTCGATGGACTTCGTGATCATGCTGTGCTGGATCACTTCCCCCTCCTTCAGGCCCATCCGTTCCATGATCCCGGCGATCCGTTCGCTTCCGAAGAGTCGCAGCAAATCATCCTCGAGAGAAAGGAAAAATTTTGTCGACCCCGGGTCGCCCTGGCGTCCCGATCGTCCGCGCAGCTGGCGGTCGATGCGCCGCGCCTCGTGGCGTTCCGTCCCGACGATATGAAGGCCGCCGACTTCCCGGACTCCCGGTCCGAGCTTGATGTCCGTTCCTCTGCCCGCCATGTTCGTCGCGATCGTGATCGCACCCGGAAGCCCTGCATTCTGCACGATCTCGGCTTCGCGCTGATGCTGCTTCGCGTTGAGAACGTTGTGCGGGATCCCTTTCCGTTTGAGCATCCGGCTGATCGTCTCGGACACTTCTACGCTCGTCGTTCCGACCAGCACGGGCCGCCTCTTTTCTCTCATCTCCTCGATCTCGCCGATCACTGCGTTGTATTTCTCGCGCTTCGTCTTATAGACGACGTCCTCCATGTCGTCCCTGATCGCCTTCTTGTTTGTCGGCACACAGACGACATCGAGCTTGTAGATCTCGAAGAATTCCGCCGCCTCGGTTTCGGCGGTCCCCGTCATTCCGGCCAGTTTTTTGTACAGACGAAAATAATTCTGCAGCGTGATCGTTGCGAGCGTTTGCGTATCCCGTTCGACCTTCACTCCTTCTTTCGCTTCGATCGCCTGATGGAGGCCATCCGAATACCGTCGTCCGGTGAGAAGCCGTCCGGTAAACTCGTCGACGATCATCACCTTGCCGTCCTCGGTCACGACATACTCATCGTCCTTTTCGTAAAGCGAATAGGCCTTGAGCAGCTGGAGCACAGTATGGATGCGGTCGCTCCGTTCGGCATAGAGCTTATTGATCTCGTCCTTCTTCTGCAGCTTCTGCTCGGGACTCAATTCCGCGGAGTTTTCGATGAGGCTGACCTCGGTCCCGACATCGGGGAGAACGAAAAAGTCTTTATCGGTGGTGCCGGCGAGAAGTTCGCGCCCTTTTTCCGTCAGGTCGATGGAATGATTCTTTTCGTCGACGGCGAAATACAGCTCGTCGTCGATTTCGTGCATCCGTTTGGATTGCTCTGCGAGATACACCGATTCGGTCTGCTGCATCAGTTTCTTCGCGGCGCCGTCCGAGAAAATTTTGATGAGCCGTTTGTTTTTCGGAGCCCCTCTTTGTGCACGGAGCAGCAGCACGCCCGCTTCATCCTTCTTCTTCTCGTCCTGAAGGAGAACTTCTGCGTCCGCCACGATCTTCGCGACGAGGTTCCTTTGAGCGGTGACGATCCGGTCGACACGCGGCTTCATCTCGCCGAATTTTTGATCGTCGACCTCCACCGGTCCACTGATGATGAGGGGCGTCCGCGCCTCATCGATGAGGACGGAATCAACTTCGTCGACGATGGCGTAGTAATGTCCGCGCTGTACCATATCTTCGGCAGTCCCGACCATGTTATCGCGCAGATAGTCGAAGCCGAACTCATTGTTCGTTCCGTACGTGATGTCGGCGGCATATTGCACCCTTCGCTGCGGCGGGTCCTGGTTCTGAAGAATGACGCCGACCTTCAATCCATGGAATTCAAAGATCTTTCCCATCCACTGACTGTCGCGGAGAGCGAGGTAGTCGTTCACCGTGACGAGATGCACCCCTTTGCCGGGCAGCGCGTTGAGATACATCGGCAGCGTCGCGACAAGCGTTTTCCCTTCGCCCGTGGCCATCTCGGCGATCTTTCCCTGGTGAAGCACGATGCCGCCGATGAGCTGGACGTCAAAGGGGACCATATCCCATACCACTTTGTTGCCCGCTACTTCCCACGTCTGACCGACAAGGCGCCGGCATGTATCTTTTACGACGGCAAAGGCCTCCGGTAAAATCTCGTCGAGCGTTTCCTTAATTGTCTCGTGAAGTTCTTTTTCGGTGGATTCAATTTCCTCGTACACCGTCTCGCGTTCCTCGAACGGAATATCGGTTTTCAGACGCTCCTGAAGTTCGGTGAGATGCGCACTAAGCTCGGCGGATTCACCGGCGATCCGCTTCTTGAACTCCGCGGTCTTAGCCCGGAGTTCGTCATCGCTCAGAGATTGATACGATGCGAAGTGACGGTTGATCTCTTCGACGATCGGCAGGACCAACTTGACATCTTTCTCGTGTTTGCTGCCGAACACTTTTTTGAAAATATCGAGCATTGTCTATTCCCTGATGAATATGGGGCGTTTTACGCCGGTAGTTTGTAAAATATACGAAAAAATTGAATGAAGAGCAACGAAGGTAGTGGGCTACTTTCAGAAACCTTCCGAAGGTTTTTTGATTGAACATTGAAAAAGCTTTGGCATTTGCTCATTTTAGATAGAAAACCTTCGGAAGGTTTGCGGTCAATCGTCAAAAGTAACCCAC
>Ga0335085_10000397_pt1 | contig 126228 bp, 98 predicted proteins | sample Lox_Sample_45_FD_206712 | JGI IMG/M metagenome (GOLD analysis project Ga0335085, IMG submission 206712) | Soil microbial communities from Loxahatchee National Wildlife Refuge, Florida, United States - Lox_Sample_4.5 | ecosystem: Environmental > Terrestrial > Soil > Wetlands | place: USA...
CTAGGGGGAAAAGAGTTCCTAGTATTTGGATCGCGAACACTTTAGCACCGGTGGACCATACTCAACTGAACACAATTACCATGTTCTGAAATCCGAACAGCTTCAGCCCTATCAGAAACACGCGTCGAGCAAGGCGGGGCCCAGACGCAAATGAGAGTTCGGAGAATTCGTGCCGCTGGCCGGAGGAAATTAGGGTCAAATTTAGGTCAAATACCTGCCGAAAACGGGCTAAAACTGTGCTCCTTGACGCAGAGCCAAGCTAAGCGAATCAACGAGATAGCACTTCGTTGGTTGCTTCGGGACCAGGGGGTCGGAGGTTCAAATCCTCTCTCCCCGACCATCTATTTTTCAAACACTTCCAATTGTCCCGACTACCAACCGACCGATATTCATCCGACGATGAATTTTGCCGCAATTCTCCTATTGACAGGCAGTTTGCCATTTCCGATAATACGACTATAAGTCATACATGACTATTAGTCTATTATGAACGCCGGTAATCAAATTGATTTCGCCAAGCTGGTCAAAGCCCTCGGCTCGGAAGATCTCCCTCACATGAAAGCCATGGGGCGCCGTGAAAGGAAGGCGGCGCAGACCAGAGTGAAGTTATTCCGCTGTGCTCTACAGCTTTTTGCTGAGCGCGGCTTTCCGAATGTCACGGTCGAAGACATTACGGAGGCTGCTGATGTGGGGAAGGGGACCTTTTTCAACTATTTCGCGAGCAAGGATCATGTCTTGAGCGTCATGCCCGAAATTCAGCTCGGCAAGGTGCGCGAAGCATTGCAGGCAGCCGAAGATGGCGAGCGTTCTATTCGTTCAATAGTGCACGATCTGTTTGCCAAAGTTTCCGAGGAGCCAGGACGTAGCCCCGAACTGGCGCGCGCGCTTCTGACAGCCTTCTTGTCCAGTTCCATTAACGAGGTGTTGGGGCAAAACATGTCGGAAGGGCGTCGTATGGCCGGGCGAATTTTCAAGCTGGGCCAGCAGCGCGGGGAAGTTGACCCCAGGTTGAAGGCGGAACACATGGCGCTTCATCTTCAACAGAGTTTTCTGGGGACGATGTTGCTCTGGTCGTTAGGAAGTGAACAAGCGCTTCAGACGGTTGTGGAGGCCAGTTTCCAGCACTTCTGGAGAGCGATTGCCAAGAACTGAGAGCGCGAGCTATGAGAGAGCATTCGGGTTTCTTCATTCTGATCTGCCTATTAGCACTCACCTCGAGTGGGGATGGACAGCAAACAGTCTTGTATCGTTTGACCCTGCGAGGCGCGATTGAAAAAGGGTTGCAGGCAAATCTCGGTGTTCTGGTAGCCGACACTCGCATCGAGGAAGCCGAAGGCACTCGTACCCGCCGACTCTCTGCCGCACTACTCCCGCGCTTTCACTTCCAGAGCTACGCCAACTTTCAAAACCGCAATCTTTACGCTTTTGGCATTTCAGGTCCGGGCTTTCCAGCGGTGATTGGGCCATTCTCGAACTACGACTTCCGCATTGTCGCGGATCAGAACATCCTCGATCTGCAGGGCTATCGCAACTATAAAGCCAGTCGGGATGCAGTCGATGCGAGCAAATTGGACTATCAGGATGCTCGAGATCTCATTGTCCGTTCGATTGCGGGTCTCTATCTGGATGCGCAATCCGCCGCTGCTCGCGCGGATGCCGCGCAGACTCGGGTTACAGACTCTCAGGCTCTCTACCAACTTGCCAGGAGCAAGCACGACGCAGGGACGGCAACCGGTGTCGATCTCCTCCGCGCACAGGTTCAACTTGCCAACGACCAGCAGGCTCTTCTTTCTGCCCAGAACCAGCACAAGCAAACTTTGCTGGTGCTGGCACGTAACCTGGGAATGAGTCCCGCAACGCCATTGGAGTTGGCCGAGCCGCTACGATTTCAGCCGTTGAGCCATCCTGCGGTGGAACTCATCGTTGGGTCAGCGCTATTGACGCGTTCTGATTACCTTTCACTTGCAACCCAGCGGCAACAGTTAGTCGAACAGCAATCCGCCAGCAAAGCCCGGTACCTGCCCAAGCTCAGTCTCAGTGGAAACTATGGAGGACTGGGCCGCAGTGTTGGGAGCGTCGAGGGCACCTACGTTGTTCAAGGGCAGCTAGATTTCACGGTTTTTGATCGTGACCGTAATGGAGAGGCTCGGGAGCTGGCGAGCCGCATGAGGCGAATCGACGATCAGATTGCCGATTTGCGACGCGGGATTGAGCAGGACGTCAGGGCAGCCTTGCTGAATCTTGAATCCACTGCAGAACAGGTTGCCGTCGCGCAGCAAGGACAAGACCTGGCTGAGCGCGAGCTGAGACTCACGCAAGACCGTTTCCGTTCCGGAGTAACCAACAATATCGAAGTCACCACAGCGCAGGATGAATTGGCGCGAGCGCAGGAAAACTACATTCTTGCCGTGTCCAGCTACACGGACGCGAAGTTCGCTCTGGCACGGGCTGCCGGAGCCACGGAGAAGAACATCGATCAATATCTTGGGAATCCGTAGTTACCGATAGCGGACCAGCAAGGGGCTGGACCACAGGGGTTACATCGCCATGAAACGACGCATACCGATCCTGATTTTTGTAGCCGCATTGGTGGCGGCCGGAGTGTATTTCTATCCGCGGTTCACGAAAGGTTCCAAACCGCGGAACGAAATCGTTCTGTCCGGCAACATCGAAGCACATGAAAGCCTCGTCAGCTTCAAGGTGCAAGGGCGCATCGTCGAGTTGCCGATAGAAGAAGGCCAGTCAGTCGAGAAGGACAGCGTACTGGCACGTCTTGAAGATGCCGACTACAGGCAGAGAGTGCGCATCGACGAGGCCAGCGTCCATGTGCGCCAATCCAATCTTGCACTGACACTGGCAGGTACGCGTGAGCAAGAAATCAAGGCCTTGCAGCAGAACGTGCTCGATGCGCAGGCGGATCTACAACAGAAGAAGCTCGACTACGAGCGTGCAGAGCGCCTTTTCAGTGAAGACGCGGTCTCTGCACAGGATCATGATCTGGCCGACACCGCCTTGAAGCGTTCGCAGGCAGCGTTTCAGGCAGCTCAGCAAAAATACAACCAAGCAGTCGAAGGCAGCCGCAAGGAAGAGATTGCGATCGCGGAGGCCAATCTGAGGGAAGCCCACGCGAATTTGGGTATGTCGCGGGTGAACCTCGACTACACAGTCTTGCGTGCGCCTAGCCCGGGAGTGATTACGGTTCGGCAGGCAGAACTGGGAGAGGTAGTCGTGCCCGGAACGCCGGTGGTCACGCTGGCCGATCTCGATCACATCTGGCTGAGAGCCTATGTCGCCGAGACTGATCTCGGCCGTGTCCGTTGGGGCCAGGATGCGGTCGTTACGACGGATACGTTTCCCGGCAAACAATACCACGGGCGTATTTCATTTATCGCGTCGGAGGCAGAGTTCACGCCCAAGAGTGTCCAGACCTACAAGGAACGGGTGATTCTCGTCTATCGCATCAAGATCGACATCGATAATCACAATCACGAACTGAAGACTGGTATGCCGGCCGACGCTCACATCACACTGGCGGCAAACGCACCAGCAGCGCAGAACTCAAGCAGCGGACTGCAACACTGATGCTTGCCCGTCCACAATCCGCAATTGTCGCTGAAGGACTCACGAAGAGCTTTCCGGGAATCACCGCAGTCAATCACCTCAGTTTCAATGTTCGCGGCGCAGAGATATTTGGACTGGTAGGGCCAGATGGTGCGGGCAAAACTACGACTTTGCGTATGCTTGCCGGCGTCATGCCACCTGACGCAGGAAGTGCAATCGTCGCTGGTGCTGATGTGGTTCGGGACCCCGAAGGCGCCAAGCACCACCTCAGCTATATGCCGCAGAGATTTGGTTTGTACGAAGACCTGACGGTAGACGAGAACATCAGGTTTTATGCAGATTTGTTCGGGGTAGATAAGCGCGAGCGAGAAGAGCGCGCTGCGCAGTTGCTACGCGCTGCCGGAATGAGCGAATTCCGCACGCGACTGGCGGGGAAACTCTCGGGCGGCATGAAGCAGAAACTGGGGTTGGTGTGCGCATTGATTCATCGCCCGAAAGTGATCCTGCTGGACGAGCCGACGACCGGAGTCGATCCGGTCTCACGGCGCGATTTCTGGCGCATCCTATATGAATTGATCGCTGAAGGAGTTGGCATTCTCACGTCCACGGCTTACCTGGACGAAGCCGAGCGCTGCCATCGCGTCGCCCTATTGCACCAGGGCAAACTCCTGTTCTGCGACACGCCCGCCAACCTCAAGGCAAAACTTGGCAAAGGGGTTGTCTCGATCATCTCGTCAGAATCGCGCCGGGTCCGAGAGCAACTCGAAGGGGCGGAAGGGCTCTCCAGCCTGATGCTCACCGGTGACGGACTCCACGTAGTTGTCGATGACGCGCCACGTCGAATTCCTGAGTTCGAAGCGCGATTGAAGAACGCAGGAATCCCCTTCGTAACCGTCCGCCAAGTGACGCCGACCATTGAAGATCTGTTTGTCGATGCCGTCACGGCCAGAGGAGAGAGTGCTGCGCGCGGGGAGGAAGGCCTCTGACTTGTGGCAAGCAAACTCGGGAAACGAAAGAAGACCTACTTGCAAATGAAGTGACCAGCGGGGCAGGAGGTTCGCACCATGCCTGAGAATCCCAACTCCGTTGTGATTAATGACCTTGTAAAGCGGTTTGATGATTTCGTCGCAGTCGATCACATCAGCCTCGAAACTCACAAAGGTGAGATCTTTGGTTTTCTCGGGCCTAACGGTGCTGGGAAATCCACCACCATACGCATGCTTTGTGGGCTGCTGATCCCATCATCTGGAAGTGCCATTGTTGCGGGTTACGATGTGGCCCGCCAGCCAGAGTTGGTGCGACAGAATATCGGCTACATGTCGCAGAAGTTCTCACTCTACAACGATCTCAAGGTAATCGAGAACCTCCGGTTGTTTGCAGGCCTTTATAGCGTTCCTTCAGACAAGTTGAACGAGCGCATCAATTGGGCCCTCGAAATGGCCAATCTGAAAGGCCAGGAGAATCTCATCGTGGGCACACTCCCTGGCGGCTGGAAGCAACGGCTAGCGCTGGGCTGTGCGGCATTACACAGGCCGCCAATTATCTTTCTCGATGAGCCGACATCGGGTGTAGATCCGATTTCCCGTCGCCAGTTTTGGGACCTGATCCACAAGATGGCGGGGGATGGGGTGACTGTGTTCGTAACGACGCATTACATGGAAGAAGCAGAGTATTGCAATCGGCTGGCCTTAATCTATCGCGGAAAAATAGTCGCACTGGGGACGCCATCAGAGTTGAAGCAGAAGCATATGAAAGGCGAACTACTTCTCGTCGAATGTGACCCACTGGGACCGGCGGTGGAAGCTCTGCAGTCGGCTCCCATGGTTATGGACGCTGCGGTTTTTGGCAATGCACTCCATTTAGTGGTCCCGCAAGCTGACGCCGCCATCCCGCAGGTGAAGCAGTATCTTGCCCAACGTGCCGTCACAGTAAGGCACATCGAGAAAATTCCTCCGAGCCTTGAGGACGTCTTTGTCTCGCTCACCACCGAGCGGCGCAACGGAAAGGAGGAGAAAGCATCGTGAGTTTTACGCGGCTCCTTGCGGTTGCCAAGAAGGAGATCGTGCAGGTCCTGCGCGACACCCGCAGTCTGATCATCGTGCTGATCATGCCCGTCATTCTCGTGCTGCTGTTTGGGTATGGCGTCAACCTAGATCTTAAGCACCTGCCGATCTACGTGTACGACCAGGACGGAAGCCAGCGGAGCCAGGATCTGCTCAAACGCTTTCAAGCCAGCGAATATTTTGAGATTGTTGGCGTGGTCAACAACTATCGTGACCTCGCTCGTGCGATCGACGATGGCCACGCGAAAATAGGCATCGTCATTCCCTGGGATTTCTCACAACGCGCGCACGATGCACGTCCTGCACAGATCCAGGCCCTGGTGGATGGAACCGACGACAACACGGCGAACATCGTGATCGGCTACTCCCAAGCTGTGGTGCAAGGGTACTCATCAGACGTCCAACTGGACTGGCTGCATAGTCATGGGCAGACGACAAAGCCCACCACGATCCGCGTCGAAACCCGTACCTGGTACAACGAAGATCTTGAAAGCAGCGCGTTCATTGTTCCCGGTGTGCTTGCGCTGGTGATGTCTGTTATCGGGGCATTCTTAACATCACTGACTATTGCGCGCGAGTGGGAACGCGGCACGATGGAGCAATTGATTTCAACACCAGTGACTCCGTTTGAAATCATGTTCGGCAAGCTGGTGCCCTATTTCGTAATCGGAATGATCGATGTGCTGGTCTGTGCGCTGATTGCTCTCTACTGGTTTCATGTCCCGTTTCGCGGGTCATTCGCGACCCTTTTGATCAGTTCCGTCATGTTCATGATCGTGGTGCTCTCGATGGGATTCTTCATTTCAGTGATTGCCAAGAGTCAGTTGGCCGCAAGTCAGATCGCACTATTGGCTACCTTCCTGCCGGCATTCTTACTGTCAGGATTTCTGTTTGCCATTGAGCAGATGCCAACCGTCCTGCAGTGGATTACGCACATTCTTCCGGCCCGATACTACGTTTCGGTGTTAAAGAAGATATTTCTCAAGGGATCGCCAGTTGCCTTGCTCTATGCAGATCTCATTCCGCTGGGTATTTTCACTTTGTTGTTGGCTCTGGTTGCGACGCGTTCCTTCCATAAGAGGCTGACGTAGGGGGAAACGATGCTAACTCGACTGAAGCAGATGCTGGTCAAAGAATTCATTCAGGTATTCCGCGACAAACGAACGCGCGTGCTCCTCTTTGCGCCGCCGATCGTACAGATGCTCATCTTCGGATATGCGGCAACCTATGAGGTTCATCATGTGGCGACGGTGGTCCTTGATCTTGATCACAGCCAAGAGAGTCGTGAACTGGTGTCGCGGTTCACTTCGAGTCCGTACTTCGATGTGCAGCATCAGCTAACGAACTCTCGACAAGTCGAGGATCTCATCGATCGTGGGCGGACCACCCTCGCATTGCAAATAAACCCAGGGTTCGCGGAAGACCTCCGGAAGGGCCAGGCCGCACCCTTGCAGGTGATCGTCGATGCTACAAACTCGAACACAGCGCTGATCGCCTCGGGCTACATCAATCAGATTGCCGCAGGATTCGCCAAGGACTACCAGCGCGACCGGATCAACCGCATTTCCCCACAGCTGACTGAGCGCATTCCGTCCGTTGAACTCGAACAACGACCGTGGTACAACTCGGATTTACGGAGCCGGTGGTTCTTTGTGCCGGGAATCGTGGGGAGTCTGACGCTGGTCCTGGTTGTCAATCTGACGGCGTTCGCGGTGGTGCGTGAGCGGGAAATTGGAACCTTGGAGCAGATCATGGTTACCCCCATCCGCCCGGCCGAGTTCATTCTCGGGAAGACCCTGCCATTCTTTCTCATTGGACTGCTCGACGTTTCATTGATTGCCGTCGTCGGCACTCTTTGGTTCGAGGTCCCATTTCGAGGACAGCTTTGGGTTTTGTTCACGGGAGCAATCCTGTTCCTGCTCTGCATGCTGGGAGTCGGATTGCTGATCTCCACGATTTCTGTTACCCAGCAGCAGGCTCTGGTTACTTCATTCTTCTTCATCATGCCGGCGGTGACATTTTCAGGCTTTGGCTTTCCCATCAGCACCATGCCGCAATGGCTGCAATACCTGACTTACGCCAGTCCGTTGCGTTACTTCTTGGTTGTGCTGCGGGGCACATACCTTAAGGGCGTCGGTATGGACATACTCTGGCCGGAAATGCTGGCGATGCTTGCTCTCGGCTTCGGATTGCTCACGACAGCGGTAGTCCGCTTTCACAAGGCGCTGGACTAAAGCTCCCACGCGAAACCTGGACGTTTCCAGCCCGCATCGTTTTTACCAATACATCTGCCGTAGACGGGTCTGGACGGCATGGAAATCGATGGAGTGAACTGAATGACTAAGGAGAAGCGCGAGCTTGGCTGGAAGAACTTATTCGCTGCCCGCTCACCGCACTCATCGTTGGGACGACTTGACCTGCCGGAGCGGTGTACGTCGCACCACGCCACGATATAGGAATAGACTCAGATTTTGACACGTTTTATATTTCTCCCGCGAATCCTTCTTGAAGGAGCGGACTCATGTACTTCCTTAAGCCCGCCGTGTTTGTCGCGGTTCTGTTCGGTCTCTCTTCTATCGTGCTCGCGCAAGATTCCCGCTACCACCCTGAGCGCCAGCAAATTCCAACGCCGGAATGTCTGGTCATGAAAGGCGCGTGGGAGGGTGGGGGGACCGCCTGCACTCAAACTGAGCACGAAACCTGGCTCGCTGATATCAGGCATTGGCGAAGCGAGCGCCGCATCCGTATTGGTTATGACGGCACACGCTATGACATGCCTGCCCTCAAGTGGACGCAGTCCAGTTTCTTTCAGCCGCAGATGATGGTCGAGGATCGTTACTTCTACGATCCTGTTGCACACCGCTACACGGTGGATCGCTATCTCGACGATCTTGAAAAGCGCTATGGCGGCATCGACGCCGTACTTACCTGGCCGACGTATCCAAACATGGGGATCGACAATCGCAACCAGCACGATATGATCCGCTCAATGCCCGGCGGGGTGGCTGGTGTCCGCGAGATGATTAGTGACTTCCACCGGCGCGGCGTACGAGTTCTTTTCCCCATGATGATGTGGGATCAAGGCACAAGAGATCCAGGCCTGCCGTGGCCGGATGCGATCGCCAGTCTGATGGCTGAAGTTGGCGCCGATGGTATCAACGGCGACACGCAAGATGGAGTTCCTCTAGCATTTTCCGTTGCCTCCGACAAGGTTGGTCACACACTGGCTTTCGAGCCGGAAGACGGGCCCAGCGACGAAGCGCTCGCGTGGAACGTCATGACCTGGGGCCAATATTCCTATCCCCGCGTGCCCATGGTGGACAAATATAAGTGGCTGGAAACGCGCCATATGGTCAACATCTCCGACAGGTGGACTAGGGACAAGACGGACAACCTGCAATTCGCCTTTTTCAACGGCGTGGGGTGGGAAAGCTGGGAGAACATCTGGGGCATTTGGAACGAGGTCACGCCACGCGATGCCGAAGCTACGCGCCGTGTAGCGACGATGGAGCGAGCCCTCGCACCGTTTCTCATCAGTTCGGACTGGGAGCCGCTCACACCCATGCTGCCCTACGGCGTTTATGCCAGCCGTTGGCCGCTCGGGCAGGAAACACTCTGGACGATTGTGAACCGAAACGAATATGACGTGGACGGGCCGCAAATCGAAATCACCCCGCAAGGCGGGATGCGCTACTTCGATCTTTATCACGGTGTCGAAGTAAAACCTGCGAAGAATCCTGCAGGACGAACCCAACTGAGTTTCCAGATTGAAGCCCACGGATACGGAGCGCTGCTGGCTACTCCTTCAGCTCCGACCGCTAGCATTAAAAAGCTGATGTCGAAGATGAAAGAACTCACCGCAAAACCGCTGGCAAGTTACTCGCATGAGTGGAAGGTACTGCCGCAGGAAATTGTTCCGATTACGGCAACCAAGGCGCCTGCTGGCTCCCCATCAGGAATGGTGAAGATTCCCGCCGCGGATTTCGAGTTTCGTGTTGCGGGCATTGAAATCGAAGGGTTCGATGACATCGGCGTCGATGTTCAATATCCCTGGGAAGATACGCCGCGTCGTTTCCATGATCATCTCATGCCCGTGAAGTCTTTCTGGATCGATAAGTACCCAGTGACGAATGCGCAGTTCAAGAAGTTCACGGATGCTACTCACTATCATCCACAGGACGATCTAAATTTCTTGCGCGACTGGAAGGACGGTACCTATCCACCTGGTTGGGAGAATAAACCGGTAACTTGGGTTTCCCTGGAAGACGCGCGGGCGTATGCGGGTTGGGCGGGGAAGCGTCTACCGCACGAATGGGAGTGGCAGTATGCGGCACAAGGTATGGATGAGCGCACTTACCCATGGGGTAACGCTTGGAATGCTGATGCGGTTCCAGTCCCGGACAAAGGGCGCACGATGCGCGGACCCGATGTGATTGACGCGCACCCGCAGGGTGCAAGTCCATTCGGCGTGATGGATCTGGTAGGCAACGTCTGGCAGTGGACGGAAGAATTTCTGGATGAGCACACCCGCGGCGGCATTGTGCGAGGCGGAAGCTACTATCAGCCGCAGGGTTCTATCTGGTACTTCCCGCAGGCGTATAAGCTAGGTGAACATGGAAAACTTTTGTTGACGTCTCCGAGCATGGATCGCTCCGGAGCCCTGGGGTTCCGCTGCGTTCAGGATGCAGAATAAAGCGGCCTCGGCGCAGATCGCGATGATGCTAGCCTGTCAGGCTGCGCCGAGTCCTTATGAACCCACATCTGAACGCAGAGCTGTCGTTGCCTCTGCCGTGGCCACAATTTACGTGACCCAGCCCAGTGCTACGGCGAAAATCAATTAGAACGCGGCTGTTTAGTCGCGCGACAGCATCTCTATCGGAAACTGATTCCACTTGTGCATAGAGAGAACCGACTCATACACAATGTCAAATTGAGCGGGCGCGAAAGAGTTGCACTTAGAATTTCTTGTGATATCTGGCGTCCACGGAAACACCACCCGCCTCGTCGCGTGAAGCACTTACCGACCACCGCCGATTGATTTGATATTCTCCTTGGATCACCTCACTGCCTGGCTGCGAGACGTCGGTCGAGAAGGTAAATAACAGATTTTTAGTCACGCGTTGCTGAAGAGCAATCCGAGCCGAAGGGTTCTGCCCACTTCCGCCAATTGTTGGATCGATTTGCAGGCTTGAAAGACCGGCCATTTTCTGCACGCTGCTGGTGAGTTTGCTCGCCGCTTGCGACGCAATCATCGAGTCGGTGCTCTGGCTGTTCGCAGCTGATTCCTGCGTGGTTTTACCGCGCGCGACAAGGTTGATGATGTCTGCTGTCGCTAGTGGCGGATCTGACACATAAGACGTCGTGAGTTTTTCCAGCGGACCGCGCATCGTTAGCGTCAGGTTGTACTGTTCGATCGTCGTCCTTACCGAAACATTCAACACTGGGTGCGTTTCATTCGGGTTATCAAATGTAATCACTCCCTGCTGCAGCTGATATCGGACGGTTCGATAGAACAATTCGCCGGAAGTCAAAGTCGTCCTGCCCGTGATCACAGGATTCGCCGCGGTCCCACCTATTCGCAGGGCCGCCTGTCCTGCGATGCTGATCTGCGAACTCGTGGCACTCAGCGTTTGTGGTGTCTGCACGACAATTGCGAGTTTGATCGTATCTGCGAATCCCGGTTGTGAAATGGTCCCGCCTGTGGTGAACTGATCCGCGAATGTCGATAGATCGAAGTCGGGCGTAAAGGCCAAACTGCTCACCGACACCCGGCCGTTCAGGCTAGATGCCGTCAGATTGCCATTGAGGGAAAGGTTGGCATCGAGCAGCGTGCGCAAACCTTCAGGATAGAGTAATCGCACCGACTGCGACTGCAGCAGCAAATTGAATTGCAGGCTGGGCCGGTACGCAATCGCGCCGCCAATCGAAACCTGGCCGCCGCCCATAATCCCCGTCATCTTCGAAACTTGCAGTCGATCCTTCGAAATGTCGAGAGTTCCGTTCAGCTTCTCAACACCGATGGGTGCATCGGATGTGTTGAACGAAGCATTCTTTAGTTCCAGTTGCCCTTGAAGTTCCGGCGCCGCGGTTGTTCCGGAGGCGCTTACATCAAGGGCCAACTGGCCCGAACTGTTTACGTCCGGCGAGATGATTTTCAGGATGTCTAGATTGAGGGTGCCCTTGGCCGTCACAGTCGGAGTCCGTGCGCTCCCGATCGGAACCTGACCCTGCACATGGAGAGACGTCCCCGTTCCTTCAATGTCGGTTGGCTGCAGCGTAACTACAGAGTTGGCGTAGTCCACTTGAATCGGATTGGTAATGCCGATCTGCAGTGCCTGGTAACTCGCTTTCAGCACCGGGATGGAAACATGCGCCTGCAACTGGTTCTTATCCTTGAGCGGCCCATATAACGTGGCATGCAGCTCAGTTTGACCTTGAAAGCCAGCGGGAATGTGCGAACCGTAGGCGGCCAGCAGAGTCTCCAATGCAATCGTCCCAGTATCCAAACTTGCTTGCGCTTCATAATCTCCCGACAGCGCCACCTGTCCATGCGCGTGTACCTGAATCTGCGACACTTTTGAATCCATATCCAGGTCGAGCCGATGTTGAGCGATCCCAGCCTCCGCTTTCAGTTGAGAGATAGAGTGGCCCCGCACGTGCAGTTCAGGCAACTGAACAATCGTTGTCAGTTGCGGATCATCCAGATTTCCTTCACCACGAACCGATGCAGCCAAGGTTCCAGTCAGTTCCAGGTTTCTCTGCTGCACCGCTTGCAACTGCTGCAGTACGATGACGGGAGCATCCACACGAACTTTGTATGCTTTCGCCTTCGGGGTATACGATACATCGCCGTCAACATTTCCGGCCTTGGATGCAACTCTCAACTCCGACACGATCGACCCATTTCCGGCGCGGATGTTCCCCGTTATCTTCTGAATCGGTTCTCCGTAAGCAGCAGCATTTGCAATTTCAATCTGGCCGCTTCCTGCGGGGTCGAGCAGCGACCCATCCATCGACAGTTTCGCGGTAACTACGCCGGAGACCGGATATTGCTGATTCGCTAGCTCCAGCAGATCTGCGAGTCGGAATTGCTCCGCATCGAAGTGTGCCTGAATTCGCCCCGAAGGCTGATAGGCCCACTGATGCAGTTGCACTGCCGCGCTGAAAGAAGCCTGACCTTGCCGAGCATTCGTCAGTCGCCCATTCTCGAGCCTCAGTTCTGATGGATTGGCCCGCACCGCAAATGACGCAGTCGTCCACTGAGTTCCTTTAACTTCCAAAGTTGTCGCGTGCAACTGTGCGTTCAAGGTCGGCTTTTCCAGCGACCCCTGCACGACCGCATTTAACGTTGCTTTACCTGAGATCGGCGGAGGCGGGTTTTGCATTGCCGTGAACGATGACACTACCCCCTCCAATTCGCGCAGATCACCCGCCACCAATTGCATTTGCAGGCTCGAATGATCGCCGATCGTGCCTTGTGCAGTCAGAGTCGTCGACGGAATTGTGACCGACGTATCGTGCACTTCAACACTTTGCCGCGCACCGTCATACGTCACGTGCACTATTCCGCTTACGGGGATTTCCGAGGGTGTGGGCGTTTCAGCGCTGCTCGCTTGTGCCTGAATCGTAAGGTCCGAGCGTCCCTTGAGACTGTTCAGGCCTCCCCTCCATTCGGCCTCAGCCGTGCCATCAAGATTTCCGGAAATGGTGGCGGCCCTTGTTGGCTGCGGACCGAAAGATTCCTGGAGCGCCCGAAGAGAAATTCCCTGCAAAGACGCCTGGATGCGGGAATTCGGTGTGGAATCGAGGTGTTTCACTTCTCCGCCAGCCGAAATCCGTCCACCGAATATTTCCAATTTCAGATTGCTCACAGTCAGATTCCCGTCCGCCAAACTGTAATTCCCAGCGAGCGCACGTAGCTCGATGCGTTTACCGGAGGCAACCGCAGCCAGTGCGTCGCTCGCAAGATGCCCGTCCACCGAAACGCCTCGCAGGGCGGGTCGATTTTCTGCCGCCTGGTAATGAAGCTTCCCGGCGAGCAACACATTGCCCTCAGGCTTCGTCGTGGGAGATACTTGTCTAAAGTCCGGCACATGCAGAAGCATCCGATAGGTTCCATCCGCGACCGGATTCGAATAATCCCGCACTCGAGCTTGCAACATTAAGTTCGAAGATCCGACGTGCAGATTCGCCGATTCGACTGTCAACTGTGCAGGGGTTGCGCTGAACTGTAACTCGAAATCGTGGGCAAGCGGAGTGTAGGTCGCATATTTCAGCCGTCCATTCTTGTATGAGATGACCCCGTCATACTTCTTGAACACTCGAGTAAATCGGATGTCAGTCCTGAGTTCATACAGATCGGCTTCAAGAGGAATCTGTTGGTCGTTATAGGATACTTCTCCATTCGTAATCTGCGCGTGCCCAACGGCGAAGTCAAAAACGCTCGTATGGCCGCTCGCCTGACTTGGTCGTGGAGTAGGAAAGTTGTTCTTGCCGTCCCGACTGACTTGAATGTGAATCACTGGACGTACGATCAGAAGTTCGCTCAGCGACATTTTCGGGTGCAAGGCTGAGCCGACCCTGATGCCCGCCGTTAACTTGTCCATATGTAGTAGGGGAGGCTGATCCGCGCCTTCTGTACCATGCAGGGTGATGTCATAAAGAGTTGCGGTCAGTCCCGAAAGATTGAAATCCAATTCGCCAATCGCAGTTCTTCCGCCTGTGGCCTGGTTGGTCAGTTCCACGATCTTTGCAAGCGCGAAGCGTTGGAACGAGGCACTCTTCAAATAAAAATATCCACCAATCGCGCCAGTGATCATCACAATTCCGGCTGCCAGTGCTGCCCATCCGATCTTTCGTTTCCAACTCATCGAAACCCTAAAATGCCTGCCCGATTGTGATGTAGTACTGCGTCGGATTGATGCCAGGAATGGGACTCAGATTTCGCCCTACGTCAATTCTCACCGGACCAATCGGAGTTGAGTACCTCAGACCAAAACCTACCGTATTCGTATAGTTGCTGACGAAGTCGTGCAAGTTGATCGCGCTGTAAACATTCCCTCCGTCATAAAAGACAACCCCACCCAGTGCTTTCATGATCCTCATTGGAAAACGCACTTCTGAATTGAGGATAAACAACTGCTTCCCACCGACGGGCACCGTGATGTTGACACATCCTTGCTCTCCCTCGAGTACATTGCAAAACGGAACCAGGCGTTGCGGCCCCGCCTGATCGATTGGAAAACTACGCAGCGACGTACTGCCGCCCGTGAAGAACAGCTGGCTGGTTGGTACAAAACTCCCGGCAAACGGGGGCGCTAGACCCAGACGCACACTGTTGGCGAACACCACAGAATGTAAGGACTTGTAATAGGCATATTGACCGAAAAACTTCACGAAGTCTGCGCTGGAGCCCAGCGCCGTGGGCGTAACGCCCAGGTCGGCGGTGGCAAAACTCCCGCGATGCGCATCCAGCGGCATGTCTCGCGTATCGCGGATCAGACTGCCTGAAAAAGTTGACAGCCATACATTCTCGTCTTTTGGAAGCACAAGATCTGGAACCAGGATGTCCGACAACACGGTGTGATTGAAGTCGTAACGCAACTGCAGGCGCGTGTTCTTACTGCGATTCAGTGACCGCTCCACCTGAAATGACAAGTCTCCATAAGTCGCAATAAACAGCGGATTCTGGCTGTTACGCTCCAGGGAAAAACTGCCAAGGGATTTCCAGTCCGTTCCAAAGAAGTGCGGTTGGCCGTACGTCGACAACAGCCGTTGATCGAGTTGCGAGATCAGAATGGAGCCGCTCGCAGTCTCCCCCAATCCGCGCATGTTTCGGCGCGTGTACTCGATCAAGCCGCGCGGACTCGCATAGGTCGATTCGCTCGGGGCGACCTTATACCCGTTGAGTCCGATCGAGCCTCCGCCGCCCGGAAGCGGTATTGATCCACTCGGAACATTACCGCCCCGATGCCCCGCCTCAAAACCGATGCCCCATGTAATCTCATTTCGCTTGGCTTCATGCACCTTTATGAGTGTCGTCTCATCGTCCTGAGTATTAATCGGTCTCCTCGGACCCACACTGGACCAATCGAAGATATTCAAGTCGTACAATCGGCTTTCTGCCTCGAGCAGATCTCCCCGCCGCATTGGAGTCCCCTGCTCAGCTCGCGCGGTCCTCGTAAGCAGCGACATTCTTGTCCGCTCCTGCCCGAGGTACACGACGTCGTCAATGAGTACCAACTGATGTTCCTCGATGGCATAGGTAACATTCACACGATGGAAATCCCCTGCGACTCTCTGTGCGGTAGCTTTCACTTCGACGTTCAAATACCCGCGGTTGAGGTATGTCGCGGAGATACGATTGCGGTCCTCTGTCATCTTTCGTGGGGAAAATGGCGCACCGGCACTCAATTGAAAGCCTTTAGGCGCTGTCAGTTGCGCGTACTCAACGTTCTGATTGCCCGCGACCTTGACCTCTTGCACGAGGGTCTGGCCACCTTCGTCGATGGCAATATCGACGTCGATCTTCGGCTCCCGGTCTACCACTTTTGGCGTGATCTTGACGTCCTCGTAACCGCGATCCCGATAGAGTGCCTCGATATTCGTCGTACTCTGCTTCAACAGTTTCTGGCTGAGACTGCCGTGCGTCCAGAGATGCGAAGTCTTGACTGTCACCTGTTGCATAAGCTCTTTTGTTGTGACGGCCGCGTTCCCGTGGAACAGAATCCTGTCGACTTTGTGTTTCTTGCCGCGATCGATCGCGTATACGATTTCGATCTTGTCGGGCTGCGTCTCGAAACTCGTCGTGACCTTGACGTCGGAGTATCCCTTCTTCTGGAAGTAATCCGCCAGGTTGCGCTGACCCTCGTCCACCAATTCACGGTCGACTCCACCTTCCGAATAGATCGGAACAAGCTTTTTTATTTGCCGTCGCCCGACATACGGGATTAGGCTCAACTTGGCTCCTTCCGCCCGAATCATCACCAGTGGCCCCACCTTCACTTTGAACGAGACTTCCACCGCATTCGTCTGCGGATCATACTTTGGCGGATTTTCCTGGATGCTGCTCGCTAGCCGGTGGCGCCCCGTCAGACTCTTCTTCATCAGTCTGGTCGCCGCCTGAATACGTTCTCGTGTGTAGCTCTTTCCTGGTTTCAGAAGCCCGCTTGATAGCCGCGCGCGCAGCGACCTCATCGCGCGGAACAGGCGAGCCTTTTCCGGATCATCTGGGCCTTCGATGTTGACCGAGGAAATCCGAGCTCGGTTTCCCATTACGATCTTGAAGGCTATGTTGACGATCTGGTGGGCATCGTCGATTGCGGTTTCCGCATGCACCTCCGACTGGAAGTATCCAGTCCGACGAAGAAATTCTCTGAGCGCATTCTCGGCCACTGGAATTCTCGACGCGTCATAGGGATCCTCGTCTGGCAGATCGGCGACTTGCAGGAGCCTGGTGTAGGTAAATGACGCTCCGGGAAACTGCACTACTCCCAGGTAATACGGCGGTTCCAAGATGAACTGCAGACGGAGGCCGGCGACATCGGACACAACACTTACCCGAACGTCAGCGAAATCGCCTGCACGTTGCAAGGCCTTAGCGTCGGCGTCTATTTTCTCTTGCGAATAAGGCTCGCCGGCATGTTGTGTTAAGAGCGCGAAAAAGGGATTCACATCACGATGAGGATTCGCGATTAGCGAGATCGCGCTGACGTTCTCTCCGCTGTGAGAGTCCGAGGGAACTTGGGCCGCGAGATGCAGAAACGCGCTCCCGTACACCAGCGATACTATGATGGTCCCAAAGCGCATAGGCTACTGCTTCTCTTAAACAATCGTCACTCGTGTGATATTCGCAACGAGAGGTTCCAGTTTGGATTCCGGTCGATGATCCGCGGTTGGAATCCGCGCAACGAGCTCTACGAATCTCCCGAAGAATGATACCGCCGGATCAACCAAGATAGGTTCTCCGGCAACTAGGTAGAACCGGCACCTGTTCTGCCAGTGTCTCGATGCGGTATCTGTTACGCCCTGGGCCCCCGGACTCGGATGGGTTCGTGTCGTAAGGGTTGCTCGCTCCTTGCTGTTCAGCTGTGTCTACGGCAAATTATTCCGGCCAGAAACTCTAGTCTGTCGGCGCAGGGCCGCTCAACTGTCGTTCCAGACAGTTCGACTGGAATTGCTAGGCAATTTGCAGCACGGCGGACAACTCACGACATGGACCGTAAGCGGCGCTTGCGGAATCCCGGTGCTCACCCACCGGCCGACGATGAAAGCTAGTTCCGAGGACGCTGGGGGTCCTACTCTTGTGCAGTGAGCAAACAAAAGACGGCAACCCAATCGCCAGAATCCTGCTCCAAGCTACTCCGAGGCAGATGGATGTTCATGGCGCGTAACGAAACCAGCAATGCTGCGGCGAGCGTCACGCTTCAAACATCAAATTGCTCTAATTGGGTTTTGGCCGTGGAACGTAATCCAGTGGTGCCCCAGGAGGGATTAAGGGTTCGCGTTTCACGCTGTCCTGGAAGTCTTCCAGTATCTTTGCCGTGTGTGCCCCTACCCAAGCATGGAGATACGGATAGTCCATAGGCTCGCGCTCCTTTGGGTCTGTGTCGAGGTTGACCAAGTGCGGGTTCGGCAGCGGCAGGGCTGCGTCAGTAAGTGTCCTTTGTTCCACCATGACTAATTTGAAATTCTTCCACTTAACGTCGTAAAGTTCGCTGCCAAGCCAGAAGGGAAATCCCTCACGGTTAGAATTTGCCTGTTTCCCTTCAAAAAAGGCGCGCTGGTCTACTCCGTCAATCACACGGTCGCTTGGAACTTCGAGTCCGGCCCAGAGGAGAGGCGTGGCAAACATGTCTGTGGTGTGAACAATCTCATTGCTTAAATATCCAGCCGTGCCGCGCCATGTTTCGGCTTCTTCGGGTCCGTTGTCTCCGGAAAAAACCACGATGGTATTGTCGGCGACGCCCAGCTGTTTCAGGTAGTCGAGGAATGTGCCGAAATCGGTGTCGAGTTCCAGCAGGCAATCGGCCCAGTCGCCGCGACCCGTCTTCCCCTTGAACTCGGCGCGCGGAATAGTTGGCAAGTGCATCATCGAGTAATCGAAATAGAGAAAGAATGGCTTGCCTGCATCCGTGCTTCGTTTGATGAAGTCTTTTGCACGCTTCATGTACTCGAGATCAATATCGCGCCGCACCGCGACTGTAAGTTGTTGGAGCTTGCGGAGAGGCTGCCCCTTGCGACCTTCGATTACATGAGTGACAGGATCCCGCTTGGGGTCATACCAAGGGTCTTCTGACCACAACGCCTCGTCGTAAGAACGAGGGATACCGTACCATTCGTCGAAGCCGTGGTCCGTTGGCCAGCGGCCTGCAGAGTCTCCAATGTGCCATTTCCCAACAATGGCAGTCGCGTATCCGGCCTCGGAAAAAATATCGCCCAGGGTGCGTTCCCACTTAACCAGACCACCATGCGATCCGGCCAGGGCGACAGTCTGATTCCCGGAGCGAATCGAATAGCGCCCAGTCATCAGCGCCGAACGGGAGGGAGTGCATTGGGCTTCTGGTGCGAAGTTCAGGAGCATCATCCCTTCTTTAGCGAAAGCGTCGATGCCGACAGTCGAAACGCCGCGCAGTGGGCCACCACTGTAGGAACTCAGCTCGCCCATGCCCAGATTATCGACAATAGACCACGTTCGGCCTCTTGGCTTGGCTAGCAGCAACCGAAGGAAGAAGGCCCGCCACAAGAACAATGCGGAAGAGCACTTGAAACACAGTATTTGTGATGATTCTAGCCATTGGATTTCCTTAGTGGCTGGGTAGTTTCACCAGTGACTTGGTGACCCAAACAACGCTGAAGAGGATCGTCTGACCTTGGCTGCGAACCCGCGCGCCAAACTCAGGTTCATACCGGGCCAGGAAAGTGAGGCGGGGCCCAGGAATGTAGGTGCTGAATTCCGGCCCAAGGCCGAAGACGCGATCCTTGTAGCCCAGTAAAGCTGGAGGAATCTGCGATCCGCTGTCATTTGTGATCTTCCACTGAGCGTATCCCGCGGCGCCGAGATTCATGATCATGGGGATGGGGCCGCTCACCTTTTTGTAAAAGGTTCTGCCGAAGCCTCCTTCAATCGTTCCCACGTTCCCTGGACGAATATCTGTGCCGCTCTTGGAACTGTTGAACTCAAAGAAGAAGGTAGCGGCTGCGTTCCACATTTTTTTTTGATCCAAGTAGAAGGTGCTGCCAAGTGAAAATTCGTTGCCCCACATGCCGAGTCCGGAATTCTCGTTGCTGTTGGGAGAGTACGACCCAGTTGGCATATATAGGTTATATCCAGCAGTTATGTCTGTTCGCTTTAAATGCCAGCCGAGGGTCAGGCCAGCGAACATGTCCGTGTAGGCCATACCGCTATTCAGATCGAGTGAATTGAACTGGATCCGGTTATCGATGAAGGGAAATGCAATGCTGGCCCCGATGTTGCCTCCGAGCGCCTTGAAGCTCGGCACTACATTCACCAATAGTATGGGCGCGGTGGATGTTATACCCCCTGGCAAATTGAGACCGTTGCCGTTGTTGTCCTTGATAGTGCTGGTCGGGTAGACCCAGACGAGACCTCCCACATACACGCCCGGTGGTGGTTGGGTCCCGCTCTCCAAGCCAGTGAAACCGGGAATGTGGTCGCCCTTGTACTGTGCGTGGCTCCTCACGGCCGTCGACAGGAAACAAATGAGCATTAAAACAGCACTTGAACGTCGCATCAGAACCCCCAGCCTCAAGATTGATGAGTTCCAAGGGGAGGATCACCTGTGGACTTTGACAGGTCGGAAAGACTCGATTGACCAGGTTGCATTTTGCTGGCCATCTCTGCGCTGCAAATAGGCTCCGAGCTTCTCCTTCAGCATCTGTGGAGAGTGGAGTGTTGTCGTGTATAGACTCTGGCTTCCGACCCTGGATTGTTCGGACTCGGCCACTCACCGAACAAGTGAAACTGCTCAGGTCAATCGGCATCGACGAAACCACAACCATACCTGCAACGCAATTGCCGCCTAGCAATCTCTACAGTTTTCGCCGTTCAGGTGGCGACGCAATGTGTAACGCACAAATCCGTCCTGCTCGAGTTGGATAACTACGTTGTAAGTGGCTTCTGCCGTAGGTGCAGGAGAGCATTTCTGATCATCAAGCACGAAAGGAGTCGATCATATGCCGGATCTGTTTGAACTACTGAAACAAAAATATCAACCTGTTCTCGAGGTAATCCAAAAGGAAGGCGCACAGCTGGAAAATCTAAATCTGGACGGGAACCAGCTATTTCTGAAGGCCACTGCAGTTTCAGAAGCCAGCAAGAATCGCATCTGGGACGCTATTAAGGCAGTCGATCCAAGATTCGGCGATCTCAAACACGACATTGAAGTCCGCGCGGGTGAACAGACGTACACAGTTCGTGCCGGCGACACATTGTCCAAAATCAGCAAGTATTTCTATAGTGACGCGAACAGGTATGATCGGATCGCGAGGGCGAATAATCTGGCGAATCCGGATCAAATCAAAGCGGGCCAGCAGCTGTTGATTCCTGCAGCATAAACGCTGACAAAACTGATTACCAGACGTAGACCAGGAGTAGCCAATGGCGATGTCGCGACTCCTTTTCGTGTTGCTGCTTGTGCCCCAAACCAAGATTGTGCAATTGCATGACAAAGAGATTGTGCGTCGCGGCAACTTTGTGGTCGCTGCCACAGTAGATGGATATATCTGCCATGGCACCCACGAGCCTTTGTCCGTCAGTTGCCATCGTGCAGTGACCGTTTCGGACGAAATAGCCGAGCGTTAGACGAATACCCTGGGTGTCCGGGAAGGAAGGATAGAGCTTGCTCAAGCTGTGAGGAGGAACAAAATGGGGTTACTCGATTCCGTAAGCGATCTGCTCAAGCAATATACGTCAACTGGATCCCAGAACAGCGCGGATGCCGCAAACCACTTCGATCAGGTTTCGCAGGCCGCCTCCCCTGGCATGATTGCGGAAGGTTTGTCAGTAGTGTTTCGTTCCAACCAGACGCCGGCCTTTGGAAGTCTGGTCAGCAATTTGTTTAGCCAATCGAACGGCGAACAAAAGGCTGGGTTGCTGAATGAGTTGTTAAGTTCGGTGAACCCAGGAATGTTGGCACAACTCGCCGGCGGTAGCGCCTTGGCCGGTCTGCTAAAGGGTGCGGGGACACAGGTAACATCCGATCAAGCTCAGTCCGTGAGCCCTGAAATGGTACAGCAGCTCGCGGCGCACGCGGAGAAGAACGATCCATCTGTGGTGGATAAGGCAAGTGCTTTCTTTGCGCAACACCCAACCCTGATCCGGACCTTGGGAGGAGCTGCACTTTCCATCGCACTGGCAAAAGTGGCCGAGCGCCAAAAGGCAGCCTAATTCGAGACAGGGTTCTTTTCGTGACCTAACTTTGTCGCCGATTTGGAGTGGAACAATAAGTGTGCGTCGCCAGCTGAGACGGTCGGCGACGCAGCACCTCCCCGGTGATACTTTCAGTCGCGCGCCAGCGCAGCTGCTAGTTGCCGTTCTTTGTCGATGTAGGCATCATCCGCAATGTCGTATACCACCTTTATGATTTGCCCTCCGATGAAGGGAAATCTCGATTGGTATTCGACCGAGATGCGGTCGCCGCTGTCATAGCCAACGGCCAATCCCTCGCCCGCGAGCGCATAGTGCCCACTCTGCGTACGAAAGTCGCCGTTCGCAGTCGATTTGTCATCCACGTAAAGCGTCATTGTGCCGAGCGTTTCCATGTTCTTCCCCATGGATTTCTTTTTGAACCCGACACCGACCACATGTTTTCCCGACTTCGGCGCCGGGCATACGAGCTTCTGCTCGGGCGGAATCCCGAGGAAGTTGTACACGAAGGTCAATTGCCCGCCCGTGACGAACAACGTGTAGCCACCAAAGCGCGAACCCTGTGACACGATCACTCCTTGTGAGTCCTTGGTGAATTCCACCTCGGCGAGAATGTTGAATGAGACACCGAGAGTGCGGGCAGCCGATGCCTCCGGGACTTCGGTGGTTCCCGGATAGTAGACGTAGCGTCCATCCGCGGGTGGGGCAGCCTTTGTATTCCAACTCGTGGATGCCGACTACGCCGTAGTCGTTCAGTGGCAGCACGTTGTACTTCTTCGCTTCGGCGAGCCAGAGAGCCGCCAACTCTTTGACTTTATCCGGATACTGCTCCGAGAGATCATGAGCTTCGGACCGGTCCACGTCAGTGTGGAATAGTTGCCAGCGATCGTGGTCGAACTTGCCTTTGTCGATCATGGGCCCATGCTCGGCGGACGCCTTCCAGCCTTTGTGCCAGACACCGCGTGTACTCAACATTTCATAGTATTGGGTCTCTTTGTGCGTCTGAGCTGCAGGGTTGTCAAAAGTGTAGCGCATGGATACGCCGGGTAGTGGCGTTTGCATCGCTCCGTTGACAAAGTCGGGCATCGTGAGACCGCAACATTCGAGAATAGTGGGGACGATATCGGTGCAGTGGTGGTACTGATGGCGTACCTCTCCGCGCGCCTTGAAACCTTTGGGCCAATGAATGACCAAAGGATCGGCCGTTCCGCCGGCATACTGCGAGTAGCGTTTGAACATCCGGTACGGTGCGCTGAATGCTACTGCCCAACCCGTTGGATAGTGATTGTAAGTGTCCGGTGAGCCCAGCTTGTCGATCATGGCCATGTTCGCCTTGATTTCGTCAGGATAGCCATTGAAGAACTGGTTCTCGTTGACAGACCCATTCGGACTGCCTTCTCCGGAGGCCCCGTTGTCGGCGCAGTAGAAGATCAGCGTGTTGTCGAGTTGCTCCGATTCTTCGAGATAGTCAATGAGTCGTCCGATCTGGACGTCGGTGTATTCCGAGTAGCCCGCATACACCTCCGCCATGCGACTAAACAACCTCTTTTCGTCGGCTGAGAGGGTGTTCCAGGGACGTACGCTGTCGCCCTCGATGAAGGTTCCGGCCGCCATGGGATTGATCGGAGTCAATTCGGTGCCTTTAGGAAGGATGCCTTTTTCGATCATGCGTGCGAGTCCCCACTCGCGGTATGCCTCGTACCCGTCGTCGAACTTGCCCTGGTATTTCTCGATAAATTCCTTTGGCGCATGATGCGGCGCGTGATTGGCGCCGGGACAGAGCCAGAGATACCAAGGTTTGTCGGGCCTTGACTGCTTCGTGTCGCGGACATAGCTGATCGCCTTGTCCACGATGTCTTTCGAGAAGTGATATCCCTCCTCCGGCGTCGCGGGCTGTTCTACGAAGTGATTGTCCTCGATTAACTCTGGATACCACTGGTTCGTTTCTCCACCAATAAACCCGTAGAACCGGTCGTAGCCGAGACCGAGCGGCCAATGTTTTCGGTTAGCGCCGATATCGAATGCGTCCACGGGGACGTTGTGGTTCTTGCCGACCCACAAAGTAGTCCAGCCCGCATCGCGGAGTACGGTGGCTATCGTCGCGCTCTCGGGAGGAATGTGGCCTGCGTAGCCGGGGAATCCCGCTGCAGACTCGGCGATGGTCCCAAATCCGTTCTGATGATGATTGCGGCCGGTTAAGAAGCAGGAGCGCGTCGGAGAGCACACCGAAGTGGTATGCCATTGCGAGTAGGTCAGGCCATTCTTGGCAAGACGATCCATGGTCGGCATATTGATACGACCACCATACGGGGACCAGGCGGCACAGCCGGTGTCGTCGTAAAGAATGACGAGCACATTGGGTGCGTCTTTGGACGCATTCTTATCAAGGAAGGCTGGCCAGTCCGGCTTGGAGTTGCGGATGTCGAGATTGATAGTTCCACTGAACTGTTTTGCCATTTCTGGTCTCCTTACGAATTTTGTTCAAGACAAGCAACGGCAGGTCTGCCGCGGCTACTTCATTTCCTCGAAGTCTCCGGGTTTCCAGCTTCCGTTGAAAGCCGCTTGTTCGGGCCCATAAACGCGAAAGTAGACGAACCATCCTTTACCCGGGATCGTTTTGATCCAGCGATCTTCGTGACCTTTTGGAATAGACGGACCGAAGTACAGCTCCGTCGGTTGCGAGGTCGAGACATCTTTCAGTTCAAAGAGGGAACGCAAAGCAGCCTTGCCCTGATCGGTCAGCACCTGACTTCGGGTGTCGGTGTCATAAACCGTAACCGACCAGAACAGTTTGCCGGGCACGGGTTGGGGAACAGTCAGCTTGTAGGCCTTTCCTCCATCGAGATTGGCGTCCTTCCTGTCGCGCAGACCCAACCAGTAAAGCGAGCCTGCGCTCGTATCTCGCTTGAACATGGCAGGCGAAGCGCCGATGGCCTGATAGAACCACTTGTCGCGAGCATAGAGATCCGCGTAGTTATCGGTATTAAAGTCTCCGTCTTCAAAGCGAAGTGCCGCCCATTCCCATCTTCGGTCGGGCCATACGATACGATCGGGGCGCCGATCCCCAAACGACTCAACTCGCATCTGAGCATTCGCAGTCTTCGCGGCTTTCTCCAGAATCGCGGCCATGCGTGCATCAGGGTTGAAGGATTTGCCCTTTTCAATTCCCAACGCCGCCAATTCTCCGTACATTTGGTGGAAGCGAGGGTTGGGCGGTTCCGCGTCGATCGCTTCCTTCAGTTCGCTCCAGAACTGGATGCTGTTCTCGTAGGCCAGAGGTGTGGTGTCCTGCTCAAGGGGCGTGAGGTCTAGCCATTTCGTCTCGGGCCAGTCCGGGTTTGGTTTGAGCGGATAGACCCTCACCGTCTTAATGCGGGCAATCGCTCCGGCAACATCGCCGTTGACGGGAAGGGAGCGGATGCCGACCAGCATCTTGTTCGACGGGGAGTTTGCGACGCGATACCCAGCAGGAGGATTATCCATGTATGCGAGAGGAAGAAAGACCACCTTATCTCCCTTGCCGGCAGCTGGACCCGGAAGGCCAAGGTCGGCGATCCACAACTGGTTGACATCCATCGCGATGCAGATCAGCGGGCCCGGCGGCAGTTCGACGACCATGGGGCCATCAGAGAGATCCATCAACAGCGGAGCGTAGGGAGTGTCCGAGTTGTAAGTAAAGCCGACATGCATCGGCTTGCCATCGAGAGTTCCGAAAACTTTGTTAGGCACGATGCCGATCTTGGCGTTGCCCTTGAAAATGGCGGCGCCGGAAACCGTCGGATAAAAGAAACGATACGCCTCAACGGCCCGGTTCAGGTCGGCAGCGTCATACGCGCGCTCAGCGGTCTCGCGCGTTGGAAAGCCGTTTTTGAAGGTATATTCCTGGTCGTGACGCTGCGGAAATGGTTCAGCTGGGAGTAAAGGTCGCACGGCCATGGGGATCACTCTCCTCGTGCAAGTAGAGGAACTTAGAAACTACTGCTACGGCGACTGTAGAGATTTCCAGATAACTTCCCGTAGATTTGCGTTGGCTGCGGGCCTGCTGGAGCAGCAAGGAGGTGGACCGGAATGTTCACAGACACTAAATAAGGACTAGCAAGGTTACTAGTTGACAGCAAAGGTAAGATGGGTATATTGGCTAGCAATATAACTCTCAACCTTTCCGACCGGAACCCGGACTCGGGGGATTGACGAAGGCAGTCGCCCTCGGTTTTCGATTGTGGGGTTTTGTTATCGATTTTGTTCTATCGAGGGCAGAATGCGAACCAGCCAGCGAGCTCGTGTGGTCGAACCATCTAACCGCCCCCATCCAAACCTTGCTGACCAGCGAAAAACGCACGATGCCAGGATCGATCTCCATCATCCAGACCAGAAGACATCCCACGTGAGCGGCCTTTCGCTCGCCTGGATCAACAGTCCCGAACGTTCCATCAGTGCCCTTGAGAAGGCGCTTCTGACTCGCGAGGAATGGTTGCGGCTCGCGGTGCAAGAGTCTCAGTTGGGATTGTGGTGCTGGAACGAAGTGACTCAAACCCTGTTTTGGGACTTGAAGACGCGGGAGATGTTTGGCGTGAACGGGGATAGGGAAGTCACCCTGGAGACCTTCTACAAAGCATTACACCCGGACGATCTCGGACGCGTCCGAGAGGTCTGGCGGCATCAACTGGAAAATGGGCTGGCATATGACATTGAGTACCGTGCTCTGAGGCCCGACGGCAGCATTCGCTGGATCAACGCACGCGGAAGCAGTTTCCATAGGGAGGCCGGGCAACCCCATTACATGATCGGAGTCGTCATGGATGTCACCGATCGCAGAGGGGCCGAACAGGAACGTCTGGAACTTAGCGGACGCTTGATTAAGGCTCAGGAGCAAGAGCGGAAGCGCCTTGCCCAAGAGATTCACGATGATTTCGGGCAGAGGCTCTCCTTGTTAATGGTGGAACTTGAGGCACTCGCCGAGATGACGAAGAACACAAAAGCAGGTGTTCTTGCGGAGGAATCGGTTCGAATTGTAGACGATTTGACCCACGATCTTCATTGCCTTTCTCACCGCTTACACTCTTCGAAATTGGAGATTCTAGGGCTTGTGCCCAGCATTCGTTCGCTTTGTGCGGATCTCTCAAAACAACAGGCAATTCAGATAAACTTCGACCACGTGGATGTTCCTACCGAGATACCGACTGACACAGCGCTAGCCCTCTTCCGCATCGTTCAAGAAGGATTACACAATGTGAGTAAGCACAGTCGTGCCTCGAGGGTCAGGGTTCGGATTACAAGGACTCCCGAAGCGATCTCTTTGACGCTATCTGATAACGGGAGGGGATTTGACGTAAGTAGGAATTACGTATCGAAAGGGATTGGTATTCAAAGTATGAGGGAGCGCGCACGTCTGCTAGGAGCAATATTCGAAGTCCAGTCAAGACCATCCATAGAAGGTACTCAGATTACCGTGATTGTTCCGTTAAAGCGGGCCCTCATTGCGGCGTGACGAAATAAAGATCAGTTACGGCTGCCTTCGTCACTGAAGTGAGTGTAGTGGGGCCTTCTGCACATCCGAGTAGATCATTCTGCCGTTCTATTTATCGAATCGAAAAATACGGTTCCAGTCCTTCTTCATATCAACCACAACCCATCCTCTCGCATTTGCTTCGTCCAGGGCCTTGTCAAGTTTCCCGAAGCTAGATTCACGATCGTAACTATATTCCCTTTCCGCATCTGTGTGATGAACAAGCAACAACAAGCGAGGGCCACTTCCCGAAGCGGTCCACTCAAGCATCGGCTGATCGCCGTCGGAGTTTCCAAATGCCGCTATCGGGCGCCTGCCGATGAATTGGTTGATCGCGATTGGCTTTCCTTCTTTATCGTCGATGAAGTTAATTTCGGAAAGTCGCAAGAGGTCGGGTTTACCGTCTACCAGTATGAATTTTGTCTTGATAGAACTGCCCACGACTTGCTCTGGGGGTACTCCGTAGGCCTCTTTGGTCCAAGGCCGCATGAACTCAATCCCGCCTCCGGAAACGATGTACGTCTTGAATCCATTGGTGCGCAGGTAGCTCAGCAGCTCCAACATCGGCTGGTAAATGCACTCGTCGTACGGATGCTTGAACCTTGGATGGCGGGCAGTGGCCAACCAGTCGGTGACGGTTTTCTGAAACTGTTCAACCGTCATACCCGAATGTGTGGCAGCCACAAGCTGCATGAGCCCCTTTTCCCCCGTCGCGGCGACAGCTTTCACATTGCCATCAAGAACTCCTTCGAAGGGTTGTGTCGTCGCCCAGCCTGGATGGGCGGGGGCAAGCTGGCGGACCCGATCGAGCACGAACGCCAGTTGCACGTACATTGGTTGCTCGACCCAAAGCGTGCCGTCATTGTCGAATGTGGCAATGCGCTCGTCGATTGGAACAAAATCAGGTGTACCGTTCTTGGTGACTTTTCCCACGAAAGCAATGATCGCTTTTTTGGGACCAGTGTCGTTCCAGGATGGCAATGGATCTGTTTGAGCACGGGCATTTATCAGTGAGAACGCAAGGATGCAGCACCAAGCGACTGGGCGACGGAATGGTTTCCTTGACATTGAGAGTCAAACCCCCGAGGAATTGTTGATGCTAACCGGGAACGTACCGAAAATGCGGTTCCATTCGTGCCAGCATCGTGAATAGCAGAGTGGTGGCTGGGCTGCCGGCAGCGATGCGACTGTTGTTGCGAGATTCTCCTGCACTCTTTTGTCGGCTTCAGGCGGCCACGACTGTAGTCCCGGTTCCTTCTCGCTTTTTGAAAATAGCGGCTCTGCCACCCGCCAGGAGTTCAGCCTGACCTATCCTCCCGAAAAATTGCATGAGTCTTGCAATCACTCCGGTCCACCCGGTTTGGTGGCTTGCGCCGAGGCCGGCGCCGTTATCACCATGGAAGTACTCATAAAACAAGATGTAGTCTTTCCATTGAGGATCCGTCTGAAATTTTTCAGTCCCTCCGTATACTGGTCGACGTCCGGAGTCGTCGCGCAGGAAAATTCGTGCCAACCTGTTTGCGATTTCCTGCGCTACTTCAAAGAGATTCATTTGATGGCCCGAGCCAGTTGGACAGTCGATCCGGAAAGTCTCGCCGTAATACAGATAGAAAGACAACAGAGAGCGAATTAGTAGCGCATTGACCGGCATCCAAATCGGTCCGCGCCAATTGGAGTTGCCGCCGAACATGCCCGTATCGGACTCGGCAGGAAGATAATTGACACGATACTCCTGGCTGGCGAGGTCAAAGGTATATGGATGCTCAGAATGATAGCGAGACAGTGCCCGAATTCCGAACGGACTGAAAAACTCGTTTTCATCCAGCATGCGGCCAAGTATGCGGCGTAATCTTTCTGGATTGACGAGGGCTATGATCCCTCGGTCGCCACAACCAAGGTGGGCGGGGCCGGTCGGATGAATGCTGTCACGTAGCCCTGGCAAGCCACGCAGGCGCTCTCTCATCGCCCGCGTCAATCGCTCGGCACTGTTGCGCTGCCAGGGTTCGACGATGGTCGTCGCGCAAAGAGGCAGCAATCCCACCATGGAGCGGACCTTGAGTCGTGTAGCAGTCCCATCAGGGTACCGAAGAACGTCGTAATAGAAGCCGTCTTCTTCATCCCACATTCCCTCTTGCCCAGTTTGATTCATGGCATGGGCGATGAGCAGGAAGTGATCCGCGAACTTAATGGCCATGTCTTCGAAGAATGAGTCGTAGGATGCGAGCTCAATGCTTATCTCAAGCATGTTCTGGCAGAAAAGCGATACCCAGGCAGTGCCATCCGCTTGTTCCAGATATCCACCCATCGGCAGAGGGGCACTGCGGTCGAAAACACCGATGTTGTCGAGCCCCAGAAATCCGCCCTCGAAAACGTTCTTGCCAGTTCGATCCTTTCGATTTACCCACCAACTGAAGTTCAGCAATAACTTCGCAAAAGAGCGCTTCAAGAACTCAATATCACCTTGACCACGTAGAGCTTGTTCCATGCGATACAGGAATATTGCCGCCCAGGCGTGGACTGGAGGATTCACATCGCTGAAGTTCCACTCGTATGCCGGCATTTGTCCGGTTGGATGAAGGAAGAATTCTTGCAACATTAAATCCAGCTGTTCCTTCGCGAAGTCCACGTCCACAGCCGAAAATGCGATACAGTGAAAGGCCAAGTCCCAAGCCGCATACCACGGATATTCCCATTTGTCGGGCATCGAAATCACATGCTCATTCACCATGTGAAACCAGTCGCTGTTTCGCATTGGCCGACTATCGGACTGCATCGGGTTTACGCCGTGCTCCTCGAGCCACTTGTTCACGTCGTATCCAAAATATTGCTTGCTCCAAAGCATGCCCGCCAACGCTTGTCGGATTACTACTCCCTCATCGTTGCTTAGCCGGGCGGGTATGATTCCTCGATAGAATTCGTCAGCTTCAGTTCTCCGACGATTTAAAACATCATCGAAGTTCTTGAAAGCATCAGCGCTTAATGGATTCAGGTCTGTGAGTCGCAGACGAATCGTGACGGATTCGCCTGCGTCCACCGCCACCCTGCACTGGGCTGATGCTTTGGTTCCAGCGCGCTCGGGATTCACAGCAGTTTGCTTTCCGAAAACCACATAGTCGTTAATACCATCCTTTACGAATGGCGCGGAGTTTGGCGTACCAGACAGTCGTTCGTTGTTGGTGTCGTTTTCGGTAAACAAAAGGGGAACATTTCCTTCACAAATTAGATACCGTTCGCCCAGATCAGAATGGCTGGCTCCGATCACCGTCGAACCTTCCGCGCCTGCGACCTGCCGTAAGAAGGGTTTTATCCGGTCGGGCCACCATGCCCAAGTGTTCCTAAACCAGATCGTGGGCAATACCGTGAGTTCCGTATTCTGAGGCCCACGATTGCATACGGTGATCTGAATCAAGATATCTTCCGGCGTCACTTTGGCATATTCGACAAAAACATCACAATATCGGTCGCCGTCAAAAATGCCCGTATCAAGCAATTCATATTCGGGTTGTGTACGATTGCGAGATTTATTCGTAGAAACCAAGTTGTCATAAGGAAATGCATTCTGGGGATACTTGTAGAGGTACTTCATGTAGGAATGTGTGGGCGTGTTGTCCAGATAGAAGTAGTATTCTTTGACGTCTTCGCCGTGGTTGCCTTCACTGTTTGTCAAACCGAAGAGGCGCTCTTTGAGAATGGGGTCCTTACCATTCCAAAGGGCGATGGAGAAGCAAAGCAATTGCTTCTCATCGCTGATACCTGCGATACCGTCTTCGCCCCAGTGGTAAGCTCTGGATCGCGCCTGATCATGACTGAAGTAGTCCCAGGCATTTCCATCCTGACTATAGTCTTCGCGTACGGTGCCCCACTGGCGTTCGCTGAGATAAGGTCCCCATTTTCTCCAAGGATCTTGACCCGTACGGGACTCTTGCAGCCTTGCGGACTCTGCATCAGAGCTCATGTAATCCCCTTTTGACCGTTTATTGAACACCTCGATGAGGTTCTGCCTGCGAAGCGCTCAAAGCTGGTGCAGAAGATTAGGTCTCACATGGAGTCCTAACTAACTGTTGAGATTGACAGGCAACCGAGGAGCACGAATCTGGCGCCCAATCATCTGACAGTAAAGGTTTTTTATGTCCCATAATCAAAACTCTCCCGCGCTGATGGAGCATTGGTGAGACCGGTGCCGCGGAAGATCGAGCAGACAAGAGAGACATCGCAGCGGGTGCATTTTGGAATAGCCTGTCAATCGCAGCAGTGTGCCGCGCTAACTGACTCATTTATCTTCTCGTGATGACCGCCCGCCGTGTGATCCGTCCTGCGTGGCAATGGTTTGTCTTGTCAATTGCACAGTGACGTCTGTGGCGTCGGACCGTGAATTGCATCACCTGATCAACTTGCGCTCTAGGAATGTTGCGGCATTTCCGGCATCTGGGTGGTAGATTGTGACCTCATGGGTTGCTTGTCCCAGAGCCTCGGGCTCTTTACAGCAACAGGATTCGAGCGAGTTGACATTTTTTAGGAAATCGTCAGGGAACGCGATTGACCATGTTGTAGTTAGAATGCGAAGTTCTTGCAACAGTGCTCGCAAGCATCGGGGTATCGACATGCTTAATCTGCCAACTCTCGACGCGCGTCCCCGGGTGCTTCTGGCCGATGATGATCTCGGAGTCTTGGAACGAGTCGCGGCGATGCTTCATTCGCGTTTTGAAGTCATCGATAAAGTTCCCGATGGGAGTTTAGCGGTAGAGGTTGCCACCAATCTCAATCCGGACATTATCATTCTCGACGTGTCCATGCCCGTCCTCAATGGAATGAGCGCGGCTCGGGAAATTAGACGGAGGCGTTTGCCCGCGAAGATCGTGTTCCTGAGTTTATATGGGGATGAAGATTACATTGCCGAAGCGTTGTCCGTTGGTGCGCAAGCATACGTGACGAAAGCGCGAGTGGCTTCGGATTTGCACGTCGCGTTGGACCTCGTACTCCGCGGACGGATGTTCGTTTCCGCTGATCGAGTTATGCGCAAAAGAAACATGGCGGGAAAGATCGAGATTCCCGCGTGGTGGCCATACCCGGGTCACCGCCATGTTGCATGCCAGTATGCAGATGGAGGGTTCTTCTTCAATGAGATGGCATTGCTTGTCAGTTCTGTTTTGGAAGCTGGTGATGCTGCTACCTTGATTGCGACCGAGGATCACCAACACAATATTTCTGAGCATGTCAAACCTCACTTGCTGAGCGCGGCTATCGCTGCTGGACGTTACGTGACGGTTGACGCGAAGGAAATTCTCAAGGGCTGCACAATCGGAGGACGGCTTGACTTGGGCCTGTGGGCCTCAAAGTCCAGAGCCGCCATGTACGGTACTGCAAAGTCCTTGGGATCTAATCTTTTCGTGTTTGGTGAAGTAGCTCCCCAGCCGTGGGCCCGAGGGTGCTTTAGCGATGGCCTAGGACTTGAACAGGTGGTGAATGACGTCGCTTTGACAGATTCCGTCTTCCTCATATGTGCATATCCCAAACTTTCAGAGGTTGGGGAGCAGAGCGAAATCGTAGAGGCTATCTGGGCCGAGCACTCCTGCGTCATGTGCTGTTCCAGTTAGCCGCATCAGTGTGCCCGAATCGAGCGGTAACCCTCTTTTGAAGGCCAAAATGCAATATCTCCCTGTCAGGCAACACAGTACCGTGAAGCACACCCAGATGTCGTAATAAATTCTCAGGAGGCCTCTATGTTGCATCTTCTGTGGGAAGCCGTTATTGGGCTGGTCGTGGGTGCAGTTGCGAAGGTCTTGATGCCGGGCAAGGATCCTGGCGGCATTGTAGTCACGATGATTCTGGGGATCATAGGGGCGCTGCTAGCTGGCTACGTCGGCCAGGCCGTGGGCTGGTACCAACCTGGACAATCAGCGGGTTTCATCATGTCTGTACTGGGAGCGATGGTGCTTCTCGGGGTCTACCACCTGTTCCGGCGCAGTAAGGTTGCGTAATCCCGGTTAAGATTCAGTCATCAAGAAATGGGAATCACCACGATGAAGAATACTGCATTCCTGGTTACGTACGACCGACAGCCCCCATTCGGCCGGCAATCCAAATTCGAACAGATGGACAAAGTGAGGCCCTGCCCAAGTTGGGCTGTCGAAGCTGCATTTGACTTGATCGTGTTCAGGATCAACTGCCGTGCCGACGCAGGGGTCGAAATGCCGATTCATCGATCACAATGCCTTCTCGAATTGCAAACTTGACCAGTTCGAGGTTCGTTTTGATCCCATATTCTTCCATGACGCGGTACTTGTGGAAAGCCACCGTCCGTTCTGAGATTTGCAGGATGTTGGATATTTCTTTCATGGAACGTCCTTCAGCCACTAGTTGCATAACTTCGCGCTGCCTTGGGGTTAAGTGTTTTTCGCGGTTGGGGCGAGGGTCTCGAATCCACTCTTGAAGAAGATGCTGAGCCACTTTGGGAGTGACGTACGAGACTCCCTTCAACACTTCCCGAACCGCCTTTACGAGTTCCGATCCCGCAGACTTTTTAAGGAGGTAACCTGACGCCCAGTTGTGGAGAGCTTGGGTCGCCAGATCATAGTCTTCACTCATGGTAAGGACAATGAGCTTAGCTTGCGGAAGGCGTCGTTTCAGTTCCTCACCGGCATCCATTCCGTTAAGCAGGGGCATCCCTAGATCGAGGATCACAACATCTGGCTTAAGCTCAGGCGCCTTGATGAGCAGCGCTTGACCATCTGAAACGGTGCCAACTATTTCAAACTCCGGTTCGAGTAGCTTTTTGAAACCCTCAATCACGAGGTCGTGATCGTCAGCCAGCAAGACACGTGGCCTGCCCATCGGTCACCCCCAATTTACAGATTCCCGAGCGCCTGTGACGGCATAAAGTCAACCCGTTGATCGGAACAGCACCTACATTCCGGAGAAACTGTAAAGAATCACAGGTCCAGCTTTAGTCCGAAAAGAAAAGACCGTTTGTAGCGAGATTCTAATTCCCCTCGAGTCAAGGCGACAAGGTGAGGTCCAATAACTGTCCGTCAAGCGCAACCGTATCAAAGCGAGGCTCGGCCACTGGGGCTCTGATTTGGAGTTGCTGGAGGGGCAAGGGCGCTGCCATCGGACTGCTAATAGGAGCAGTGCGGGAATACCCAGGCAGGATTGAACGTGATTGAGACACATGTCTGCCTGCTAGCCGGCGATCTCCTTCCAAATGACCAATGCGCCGACGCTGCCGACCAGCGGTGAATCGACTGATACCTGAGACCGGAGACGATGTGTGGCAAACGGGACTCGACCCGCAAACGCTGCATTTGTGGAGAGTTGCCTCCGGGTGACCACTCATTAGAGCACTTCCCCAAGGGTCCGCGTTTAACAGATCATAAAACTACAGGCACGCACTGTTGCTCGCCGCAGTGTCATGCATGCCCGCTTTTCGTTTAGCTAGTGAGTGAAAGCCAAGGCCCGTTCTTCCTCGGGGGCAGGGCGTGAAGAAAATAAATGGTCATCCGACTGTTGTCTTGGCTGACGATAATGACCGTGTCCTTCTGAGGGTCTGCCGGCTTCTCAGCCCAGCGTATGAGGTCATTGAAATGGTGGGTGACGGGTCCAAAGCGGCTGACGCCATAAAGCGGTTCGATCCCGATGTCGCTGTTCTCGACATCTCGATGCCTGGACTCGATGGGCTCGGAGTAGTTCGTGAATTACGAAGGGAGCGATGCCGCACTCGAATTGTCTTTCTCACAATTCATGAACACGAGGACTACATTTCAGCTGCGATAGCGAGTGGAGCGGACGGCTATGTCCTTAAGCGTCGCATGCGATCCGAACTAATTCACGCAATAGAGGAAGCCCTCGCCGGACGACGGTTCGTCTCATCATACCCAGCCATCAGGGAACAAGAGTCCCAACGATAGCAAGATCCACACAGCAATATGCTTCGATTGTTTGTTTGCTGTGCGGTACTCAACTGAAATGAAGTGCCGTCTGGAATCGTGCAGGCGGCATAGACAAACAGAATCTGGCTCACTTTAGACGGCGGCTTATGTCCGGGGACTCGCTCAGAGCCTCCGGTACGCGGATGAGGACCTTCTTACGCGTCTTGGAAATGACACCTTTGCGTGACCAGCCACTCAAAATCTTACTGGTAGTAAAAGGGCTTATGTCAGCCAGGCCGCCCAGGTGTTCGTTAGTTGTGTCGATTTCAATACCATGCGGCAGAACGTGGCCGGTTCTATGGCCAAGATCGAGCAGAGTCACGGCCAGTCTTTGATCTGGTTTGTTGCGGAGAAGGCTGGCGTGTCTCTCCATGTATCCTTGAAGGTAGTGCATAACGATCCGTAAAGCGTTCTCAGCGAGCTGGGGATGAGCAGTGGCTAACGTGCGGATTCTGGAGCGTTCCCACACGAGAATGTCACAGTCCGCCAATGCTTCAGCGCTGGCGAGGTAGAAGGTGGGGTGCGTCAAAAGGGTACCTAGTCCAAAGACATCTCCGACCGCGAGCACGTGTAAGGTGATCTCATCGCCTGACCTTGTTGTCTTGTAGTATCGGACCCGTCCGCTTTTGATCATGAACAGGTGTCTGGCGGGCTTGCCAGCCATAAGTATTTGGCTTTTCGCAGCAAATCGCTCTCTACGCGCGGTAGTCAGTACTAAGGTGGCTGCTGGACCATCAGATTGGCAAGGAAATTTGCCTCTGATACTTGCGTGTTGGCCTTGCTAGCCACAGGACTGTCTCCATGGACCGTCGCAAATACACAAAAGACTAGACGGTAGCACACCGGAGGCGGTCGACACCTGTAAGGTCTGCTAGCAATTTATCGATCGACAACGGAACAAAAAAGTACCACCCGGCGGGCGTTCCGGTTACGAGCGGTAGAAATAGCCAGGAGCCGCGAAACAAGCCATGCGGCAAACCACGATTATCTTGGAATGCAACGAAAAACCGTACTGTTACCCAAGACGAGAACGCAGGCATCTGGATGGGGAATCTAATGGGTCTCAGGCTGCTGCTGCTCCCCGCACTTGGGTGGCTAATCGTGCTCGAGCTCTTACGACCGTTCCTTCCGAGCACGGATGTAACCTGAAGAGTGCCTCGTACCAGTCTTACTCGCTCGCTCATGGTTGCGAGACCCAAGCCCTTGCGGGTGACCGAGGGATCGAACCCGCCTCCATAATCCTTAATCGTCATGGTGAGTACTCCGTCTTGCGTGTCAAGTCTCACATCGACGCGCGCGGAGCCGCTATGCTTCACAGAATTGTTCAGCGCCTCTTGAGCCACACGATAAAAACAGAGTCCAATCTCTTCAGAAAGAGGAAATGGTGCGTGGTCGATCGTCAGTTGGACATCGACTTCGTGTTGTCTCGCTAACTGACGGCAGACCTCCTTCAGTGCCGCAGCCAGCCCAAGTGCTTGTAACTTGCTGGAATGGAGTTGGTGAGAAAGATTATGAATATCCGTAATCACTTCGCTCAGCTCTTCTAGTGGTTCAGTTAAATCGGCAGGCTTGGTTCTTTTCTTCATCACGAGGTCCTGCTGAATGACGTCAAGGTCGAGGCATATCAACGACAGACGTTGGCCAATGTCATCGTGCAATTCGCGCGCGATTCGCTTTCGCTCTTCTTCACAAGCGTTAATTAGGCGCCCGTTCAATTCTCGGACGGCAGAATCCGCATTCTTCCTCCTCTGCATTTCGAAAGCCAGGATCACGATGAGCGCAAGCGCGATCATCGTGGCTACCGGACCAGCAATCAAGTACCACTTGTACTGGTCCCACAATGACAGGTTGCGGAAGCGGACGACGGTGGTATGCGCCAGTTGACGCCAGTGAATCTTTGCTTGACTAGGGAAGATGTGCTCTATCGCAAGTCCGTCAACGGTACCTCGTGCAAAGAATCTGCGTGCTAACATCGGCGGAGCGAGGATTTCTCGATTATTCTGCGCCATGAGCATCATGGGGAGTACCATGGTTGCGGCAATTAACAAGCGTCGCGATACCGACATGGCGTACCTCCTAAAACTCGAACACTCTCCTATTCCATCGAGATAAGCCTGTTTCAAGTTCAATTCTGGAGAGAACCGAATCGCTTTCAGTGTTCCAGAGTCGAACACCGGGCACGCTCTTAGGAACAGGTACAGCCTCTTGAATTGACGGTATAAGGGCTTCAACATGGTGCTGGCCTGATTGGGCATGCACCATGTCCTCTTGTACTCGACGGACAGCCTAGCTCACCTCAGACCAGTGGGACCTGGAGATCAACGATCGAGGGCAGCGGTACACAATTGCGGTCCTCCAGAACTTAGGTTAGTTTTTTCTTAAGCTCGCAACAGGACTAACGCGAAGGTCCACACGAGGTGACCCACCCACATTACGTCGATTGAAAAAACGAGTATTGACACTCAAATGCCACAAACTAGGCAATGAGCGCCGCGCACAAGAGTTAACAAACTGGTGAATGCATAACACAACGCAACTATTCAAATCAAGTGATACTGCATTTCTGTCCTGTATTTGTAACGCGACGGACCGCAAATCGGATCCGCGTGGGCGTTATCAGTTCTTACAGGGGCAGGTTTTTGCAGAGATACAGACCACTGAGGCTCAATTCCAAGCTCGCGTTCTTTACCTCCAAAGCCACAGCTTCAGAACGCGACTGATATCGCATCGGGACGCTGGTCGGGAATCATTAGGTCAGGGCGCGGCACGTCGTTCGCCCCGCACTACGAATCTTCCCTGCTTCCTGATGGGGACGGGTTGCCAAAGGTAACTGCGGTATTTCGCGTTGGCTTTGCGAGTTATCTGCTCAGCATCAGCAGCCTTCAGTATGGTGGCATCAATCAATTCGTCGACGATTGTCAGTTTTGATGAGGCGATCGGTCTCATAACCCAAATCCACACTTCGCCGGAATCAGTCATTGTGGATCCTCACTGGCCTTATGTAATCGAACCTGTTGGAGACATTGATTCCCTCAGATCATCATCTTCATAACCGCTTGCATCAGTTCGGGAGTCGGGGTGCCTAACACGATCACGGGGACGAGCGGCACGATTGCCTGACTCGCGAGTTGGAACACGAGCCGCTTGCTGATTGGCGCAATTCTCATCGAATCAACAAAACCGAAGCTATTTCCCATGTCGGCCAGTGATTGGATATCGCCACTCCCAAGCATAGGTTCCTGGGCTTGTTCGGTACGATGCACCCATTTTCGATCGAACAATTTGCTGTACTGGTTGGCTAGCCTCCCATACTCGAGAAGGCCCATCTTACGAACTTCCTTCAGCCTGGGAACCAGCAATACCAACGGCAGTAACCCCAAAATCACCGACAGAACGATAAACCCCAGTATCAGAGACTTAAATGATGTTAGCGGAACTCCCTCGAACACTATGGAATTGGCCACGCGGCCCGCGAAGATACATCCAAAAGCACAGAAGAGAATCCCGAAATGCTTCTGACTCATGCTGAGGAACTGCAGTCCGGCAGAGTGGTCAGGATGGGTAGGGACAAGAACCAGTCTTAAGCGACTGATGCGCCACAACAGCAGGCCCCAGACGAAATAACGAAACGTCCAACGATAAATGACAAAACGCAAGATGGGAGCACTGAGGACTGCGAACCACCATCCGGCCGCGGTCAGACCGCTGGCTGTCGTATGCCAGCTTGACACCGCACCGGCGGTCCATTCGTGCTGAAAAAAGAATGTGGGGAAAAACGCCAGTACAAAAAACGCGATCTCAGGAAGAGCCGAGTCTCGCAACTTCTTCACTCGCTGTAGGATGCGCTCGAATTTCGGGATCTCAGCATCGGGCACAATACCGCTTTCCACGAATTCCGAAATCGCTACCCGAATCCCTGGATCGATTATCGCCTCCGCTACGATCAGGAGGGGCAGAGCGAGTATGAATCGTCCGTATAGGGCAAAGTCATAGAGCAATGGAATCTTTACCAGACGTCCGTAGGCGAAGCCTTCTCTGAGTGTTAAAAGAAGCAGTGGCAGCCACGTGAGAATTACGAGAACCAAAATACGTCGGGACATATAAGGAAAATGCCTACGGACCAACCGAAACCTTAGCAGGAAATCATAAGCAAGTCCCCCGCTAGCAATGGAGAAATTCCTGACTTCTGATTCGCTGATGTCGCGGGCATCTTGAGGCCTGGTGGAAGAATAGTGCAACGTTGGACCCGTCTGAGGGGCTTCCGGAGTTCCTGAGGGCATACCCATGGTATTCATCCTGCCTCTTTGCTTTTGATCGACCTGCCTTCAATGTTCCTTACTATCCGCCTGGAAACAATTTCTCAATCGGATTTCTTCGGTATGCGCGGGAAAAGCAATGCAAGTTGCACACGCAGTTGCCACGTCGGTGAGGGGAGCGCATCAGGACGGACCACGTTGTAGTAGGCGGATAACGAACCGTTCACCGGCTGAACCCCCATCTTGAAAATACGTCCCACCCCGCCGCCAAGTGGAATCAGCCACACGTTATTGGCTGATGCGTTCCAGTTTGCGCTTATGATGGGACTTGACGTCAGATACCAACCCTTCTTCATGTTGTGGTTTATGAAATATTGCAGGCTCATGCTGTTGACGTCGGGTCGCGGTGATGAACCTGCGAATGACCACAAGTTGTTGACCAGGATGCCGATCGTCCACCCATTGGGTTGAACTAACGCGACAAGCGCAGGGCCGATGGACCACTTGCCTGTACCGAGAGTGTCGTCAGTAGCGGTTGGCAACAGCAAAGCGGGACCGATTCCCCAAATAAGTCTGCTTGGCTTTGTTGGAGCGAAAAAGAACGTCGGCTGAATGTCACCGAGCCCGAAGGTGCCCAGGTGAGGCTGAGAAATGTCTGACTTAAAAATCAAAGGTATGATAATGCGCGGAATCAGATTCCACTTTTCGTTCAGCTTAGTGGGCACGACCGGTTGGATATTCAGGGTGTTATTGTCACGTGCAAACGGACCGATGTTGAAATCAGAATTATTCTGAAATGGAACACTGATCAGGCTCGCAACAGGATTTTGGGTCGCTTTTTGAAGTTCTTCCGTGGATGCTCCTTCTTGCTCTGTCTGTCCAGAGAGGGAATTGTTACTGAGCAGAACAGATCCCAGCAGGCCCAAACGAAAGAACACCAATGTCTTGCCCGATAGCGATCCGCTCATCTGCAACCCGGTCGCCAATTGCACTAAGTGGGAAAAGACGTCGAAATCCGTTAATAGGCTCTTTTGGGGCATAGGAATTAGCGCCGATGTTTTCGTAACAAGCGACCGGATGGACTCTCATATTTCAACTTCTCGCTCCTAGCTGCCACGTTCCGTTCCAACGGCATGGCCGCGGCTGCGACTCTTCAGATTTAAGAACTCGTCCGGATACTTTCTCCTCGCAGTCCGCTAACACGACGTCTGGCGCAAGCATGCGAAGAAACTTCATTCCCAGGAAGAGCACCGCCAAGTCGTCGAGCTGGCCCACGATGGGAATAAATGTGGGGATCAGCTGAATAGGACTAAGAAGATAGCCAAGCGTGCAGGCTGCGATTAGTTTCGCGTGCCAGGGAACAGATGGGTGCCGCAACAGCAGAATTAGGACTCTGGTTTGTCGAAACAGGAACTTGAGATCTCGCTTCCACCTCTCCGTTCGCACGTCGAGCGAACGGCTTCTGTTTGTCGGAACAGGGTTGTTGACAGCACCTTCGTTATTCACGATTAGGAAGCGCTCCTTTCCCCATGAGCTCGATTAGTGAAGGTTGACACATTAAAATCGACTGGAAATTGGCGCAGTACTGTAGGGAATAACAGGGACCGAAGCCCTGAGGCATTGCATCTGGTTTGGAGCGCACGGCCGCAATCTGGGCTGTTCTTCGTAGTCCTTTTCGGGCTGGCAGAGTAACTGACTGTGCGTAGAAGCTTGCGAGAATTGGTATCAAGACCACGAGGTCTTTAGGGATAACACGGTTAAGCTCGAGTGCTGAGAATTGGCGCTCGACGAGGGCAAGCACGGGATTTTCAGGATTCTGTTGGTGTTTTGATCTGCACGGGCGATGCGTCGAACACAACCTGGTCGTACTGCCAGAGTCGATGAAAGAAATCGATGACCCGGCCCTGGTCGGTACCGGAATTCTGCACAATTTCACCAAGTGTTCTACGCCCATCGATCTCGTTGAACAGCCGACACTGGGCGGCGTCGATTTTCAGAATGAGGTCGGAATGCTTGTGCGCCGGGTTGAGCAGGATCGCAACGGCGCCGGCCGGAACGCCATCATGAATACACTTCGTCCACGGCAACCGGATGGGAACGTAGTTGTGCCATTGCTGGCCCGTGAAGTGGATGGGTTGTAGGTCCAGAGTTCGATCGGTACGATGCGCCACGAAAGTGTGCTGGGTGATCGTTCCGCGAAAGAGTTCTGCCGCTGCGTACTGTTCGTGTTCGGGTAGCTTGCTCAGTCGAGTGGCATGAGGTGTTCTTGCCAATGCCCCGCATTGCGGCAGATATGGGGCCTGTTCAATCCACCGCCCAAAGCTCATGCCGCATCGATCAAGCCAGGCATAAATCTGGGGCACCGTAAAGGCACGATCTTGAGGGTGGAGAAAAGCGTCCGCCAGGTCCTCGGGATGTGCGAAACCCGTGTTCTTGCAAAGCAGGTGCGCCAGTGGATGTTCTTCCGGCAAGGACTGGAGGGTGGCGCCAAGTGCGAATAACTCCTGATGTGAGGGGGCGATACCCAGTCGTTGGCAGTACTCCCTGATCATGTATATACCGGCACGCCCGTATCGCGCGTAAACCATGATTTGCATCGCTCCGTTGGGCTTGAGGACCGAGCGCAGAGATTGCAGTCCGAGATCTGGATCAGCAAGGTGATGAAGAACTCCAGTGCATACGATGTAATCGAACTTCTGCCCCAACTGCTGAACGTCGTCGAGCGACATTCGATGGAGGGTGAGGTTCTCTAACTGGTATTTGTTCTGAAGGCTTCGAGTGTGAGCCAGGCTCGTTTCACTGATGTCGATTGCGGTGATTCGAGCATCGGGCTCGCGAAGTGCGTGCCGAGCCGCCTGCGAAGTGCCACAGCCAGCAACCAGGATCTCTAAATTTGCACGACACCGCCCCGTCGGGAAGACTAGGTGAAACAGAGCCCGGCGACGCTCCGGATTGCGATATAGATCGCGGTGTTTGTCGAGGCTGGTGAGGGGGGCCGGATAGGGCATCCTTTCGTAAAAATCTCGGACCTCAGCGTCTCTTTTCCCGGACCCGATGCCTCGTTCCGCGTTCAGTTCGACTTCCACTTAAATAGCCCTAGATTGTTGCACTTCCGGAATGTTCGTCTTCTCGGCCATTCGCCTTTCTCCCTGCAAGAGAGCCGGTTGTTGATCTCGCTTTCATTTGTTTGCGTTCTCTTTGTGACAATCGCTCGCTTCTGGCACTGATCGCTTAATCAATCGAATGCCAAGATGGCAGGTCGAAGTATCGATCGGCTGAGCCATGCGAGCGGCGGGTCGATAACGGCGACAGTAGTTAGGCGCGCATAAAAAGGATCCACCCTTGATCACCTTCCTCGGGATCCTGATTTCGGGTGTTCGCGGATCGTAACTCTGCTCGCGATCTCCCTTTAGGGCGGCTCCTCCGCAACAGGGCTTCGCCACCGGATGGCGTGTCGAGTACCAATCCGTCGTCCACTCCCAAACGTTGCCGATCATGTCGTAGAGGCCGTAGCCGTTGGGCGGAAACTGTCCAACTGGTGCTGTTCGCTCATATCCGTCTGCCAGTAGGTTCTGCCATGGGAATTCTCCTTGCCAGGTGTTGGCCATCTGTTTGCCATTGGGCGTGAACTCCTCTCCCCAGGCATACGCTGCGCCATCGAGTCCACCCCGTGAAGCAAACTCCCACTCGGCCTCCGTTGGGAGTGCCTTGCCCGCCCACTTGGCATAGGCCTCGGCATCTTCGTAGGCGACGTGCACGACGGGATGTTGGCCGCGGCCATCAATCGAGCTTTCAGGGCCCTCGGGATGTCGCCAGTCTGCACCCGAAACGTACATCCACCAGTAGTAAGGGTTGCGCAGATCGACGCGGTGCGCAGTCTTCTGAAAAACCACAGATGCTGGTTGCAACATTTCCGGCAAGGCTCCGGGATAATCTTTTGGGTTGGGTGGTCGTTCGGCCGACGTGACGTAATTGGTCGCCTCGATGAAGCGAGTGAACTGTTCGTTGGTTACTTCGTGTTTGTCGATCCAGAATCCGTCGACGCTCACCGAATGGGCCGGTTTTTCTTCTGCATAGTGATGGTCGGATCCCATCCGGAATGTTCCACCGGCAATCCAGACCATGTCAGGATCCGGTGATGACCTGGTTATCGGGAATTCCCCATTGTTCACATCTACTGTTGAAGGAGCGGATTTTTGCAATACCTGCGCGATCGGTGTTGAGGCCATATTGAATTGTTCCTTGTCACCAGGGTCTTCGCCGTCCGAACTGGAATTGAGTTCCGATCGCGATGACATCCCGTTCGATTGCTAATGCGTACCTGTCCCTTACGGCTAGCTTCGAAACAGTGCAGATAGCAGAGCCGCAATTCCGAACAAACCCACCAGAGCTGCGACAATCTCTGCCATCGATCGTCGCCCTTCCAGATGCTGAGCTAGTCCACGGGTTTCTTTTCGGTGAGAAGTGGTTGCCATTAACAGTGCAACTAGCCCGATACTGATCATGATCAGCGCAAATTCACGCGGCGTTAGAACGCCTCTCGCAGCGGGTAGCGTTCGCCCAGCCTCAAATTGGAAGAACTTGTAGATTGTGAAGCCGAAGCTGATCATCGACACTGCGGTTCGGACCCATGCCATCAGCGTGCGCTCATGAGCCAGCCAGGTCCTGTCCACAGCCAACTCAGTATTATCGGGTTTTAGCGCTGTTCCGCTCATCGGGGATTCTTGTGTTAGGAGTGACATGGTGAGGATGTGAGGTCCACCATCTCGCAACTCGATTTACGGGGCCGCGGATCAAAAAGTAAGGGACGAATGCAAGTCCTATTGCGACCAGCAGGTCCTCTCCGACATAGAACCAATGGAGCGAAATAACTTGATATATCGCATCAAGGATGACCGCGAGGATGAGAATCTTAAGTACCGATCTCAGACCTTCTCGGATTAGTTGTGCGCGGTGTACTGGATCTGTCAGCAGTTCCCACGAATACGCTGGCTTACCTCGCTTGGCGTCTTTCAACCCATCTCGCAGGCCGAAGAAAATTGCCATCGCAGGTTGCATCAGGAATCGAAAATGCAGAGGTCCGGTAAGCCTGTCTACTAAATCGTTTATGAATCTTGGCCACTGTGCGTCCATATGCTCGTCTGGAATTCAAGCTGCAGCTTTTGCAGTTTGAAGGCGTTCCGCCTCAGCTTCCTTTGGCTCGTATTTCTCCAAGTCCTTTTCGAGAAAATAGTTCAAGAACGTGCGGATCACCCCAATGGCCGCTAGCTGTCCTATATCGGTCCATGTCGGCGAAATCGCGGTGCGCACAATGTCTGCCGCTAGTTCGAACTCCAGGCCAAGCAAGAGCCAGACGCCGAAACTTAGCCATATCTCTTTGCGTTGTCCGCTTCTGGAGCGGCCTTTTGCGATCGCATGAACTGTCCCCACAATCGCTTGCATTGCTCCGTACGCGATCATCAGGGCGGCGCATGCCTCAACACCCAGGGCAATGGAACCAGCGATTTGCTTGAACATTTCGTCCATGTCGAACTCCCAGGTCTTGCGTCTGGGACCGGCGTCATCCGTGTGGCTTCCCAAGCCAGAAACTTGGCTGGCTCGCTCTGCCGCCAATAGGCTCTGATGGAGAAGGGTTCCTCAGAAACTGTAGGGTTTGACAGGCGTGCAAACCGCGCAGGATTAATGTAACCTTCACACTCGAATCGATGCTTTTTATTGCCCAACCGAGATCTGTTCCGAATATTTGTACACCTGTGTTTCCTGTGCACTGCTTTAACTGGGGTTATTTGTCGTTACAAAACGATGTACACCCATACAGAACGTCAGTCTTGAAGGCCTAACCGGCAATAATCCTTGTCGTGTGGCGTTCGCCTCTGTTAATCCCTACAGTCGACTTCGACCGGCCCTGGCCCGAGACTCCATCTGATTTTGGGACGAGCGCGTACATCAATTCGGAGACGCGACCTGAAATTGAGTGGCTCTCATCGGGGATCGCCTGAGGTATACCATCATGCGGAAATACCTGATCGCTTGGCTGACTGTTCTGATCTTCACCTTGCCAGCGTTGTCGCAAGAAAACGACAAGAATACGAACGGTAAGGACACCGATCCGCTGGCCCTCGCAATTCTGAAGGCAGTGGCGGAACCAATTAAGGATGCAAAGGCATTCTCCTTCCGCATCCTGACTGCTCGTGACTTGCTCGGAACCAACGATCAGATCGTCACACAATTCAGCGTCAGCGAGTTTACGGTTCAACGGCCTAACAAACTGCATGTCAAATTTCGCGGGCACGGAGAACCGGTGGAGCTGTTTTACGACGGAAGTGGCAAAACGGTCTTGTACTCGCCCGACGTAAAGCTGTACACGACGATTGCAACGCCGACAACGGTCGATGCGATGCTCGACGACGTTGCGAAAAAGGGTCTGGTCATTGCGGTTTGCAACTTTTTGGAAAGCGACCCCTACAAGTCGCTGACCGACGATCTCACCACGGCGTATGCCGTCGGCAAGACCACCGTGCTAGATACGGAGGTATATCACTTGGCGTTCACTGAGCCTGGAGCCGAATGGCAATTGTGGGTAGCCGCTGGAGACAAGCCGGTAGTGCGGCGTCTCGAGGTCATCAACAAAGAGGAGAGCCACCATCCCAGGGTGGTAGTCGATTTTCTGGACTGGGACTTCAGTGCTGCGCCGAGCAACGACATGTTCACTTTTAGCAAACCTTCCGATGCCCGCGAGATCGAAATGCTCAAGTTGACTGCGGAGAAATCAAGATGAAACGCCTACTCGCTTGCCTTCTCGCTGCCATTGTCAGTATGCAGCCTGCTTTTGGTCGAGTTGAACGCGGCGGCGGCGGTAATCGCATTGCCGTGCAAAATCACTCGGCGAACGTAGGTCATAATGCGAACTACAACCAGAACACAAATGTCCGGCAAAACACAAACGTGAATCAAAACGTGAACGTAAATCAAAACGTCAATGTAAACCGCAATGTCACCGTGAATAACGATGTGGATGTTCACGGAGGATACTACGGCGGTTGCTGCTATCACGAAGACAACAACTGGGGTGCCTTCGCGGCAGGTGCCGCGGTCGGGGTTGCGACAACTGCTGCCGTCGCGGCTGCCACGCGACCATCCACCACAACGGTCGTCACGGCACCCGCGGCCGTGCCCGTAGGCTCGATTGTGCCGGTTCTTCCTGGCGGCTGTAGTAGCGTCAATACTGGGTCTGCAGTGATTTACCACTGCAGTAATGTCTATTACAGGCCGTTCTACCAGGGCTCGTCGCTCGTGTATCAAGTGGTTACGTACCCCTGACCTCTGCACTGAGGTCCAATTGAATCGTTACCCTTACGCCGCCACGACACTGATCGTAAGTGCACCAGACAAGGAGCGAGGTATGAAGTGCACTGGTCGCGCAGAGTGACGATTGAGGTCTGCCCACACTAGCTCTTGTTCGAACTCAACCGTTCCAATTCCTCGAAAAATCTCAAGAATCGCCCGGCTCTTGACGCCCCTTCTTAGTGACGCGACTCACAAAGCCAAGTGCGAACGGTCACAGACAGCCTTCCAGCACAGATTTAACTTTTCCAGTTTCAATTAGACCAACTTAGTCCAATTTGGGAATTTCGTGCAGCTCACTCGCGCTTCTGACTATGCAGTTCGCGTGATGATCCATTTGGCGGCGGTACCTCCGGGCTCGAAAATGCAACAGGCGGAGTTGTCCCGGGCAACCGATGTTTCCGGGCATTTTCTGTCCAAGGTCCTGCAGCAATTAGTCCGCTGTCAGTTTATCCGCTCACAGCGCGGGTCTGGCGGTGGCTTCGCATTAGCCGTACCTGCATCCAGTGTCTCCCTATTGGATGTAGTCGAAGCCATTGAGGGGCCATTGCGGCTGAATCTCTGCATCAAGGACGGCCCTTCCTGTGATCGGAAGGCGAACTGTCCGGCTCACGAAGTCTGGGCGGATGCGCAGGCTGCGCTCATTAAGGTCTTGGGGACAGCGTCAATAGCAAGTTTGGCTGTTAAAGCTCACTCGATGAAGGGATCGCACTACCTGCGACATAACGAGCCGGTGTGGATCTCAGGCGTGCCGAAAGCCGGCCGTGCTCGCTTGCAGGCGCGCGATGGGCGTTAATTCGTTATGGAATTCACGTGGCTCACCATCGTCGCCAGCTTGTCCATGGGAATTGGAGCGGTGCTGGTCTTTATTTTTGCGGTGAAAAGAGACTATTTCCGGAACCTGGAAGACGCCAAATATCAAGTGTTCTGGTCCGACGTGGAAGAGTTGGTCGACTCTCGGCCGCGGGAGGAAGCAAAGAATGAAGAGCAAAGAGAAACCCATGATTGAGGAATCCGCAGACGGGATGACACGGCGGCGATTGTTGTCATGGTTGAGCGGTTTTGGGTTGTTCGGCTCCTTTATCATCACCGTCTTTTCCAACCTCATATTTATCAAGCCGCGAGCTACCTATGGCCAACCCAATCGCTTCTCGATTGGGAAGCCGGAGGATTTTCCACCGGGTGCGCGTGTTTCCCTGGACGAGAGGCGCGTCTGCATCGTTCGCGACGGCGACAAGATCGCCGCGATCTCTACCACGTGCACGCACCTGGGCTGCATCGTCTCCGTCTCCGAAACAGGTTTTGCCTGCCCTTGCCATGGATCGCGCTACGACCAGGACGGCAACGTCACCGGCGGCCCGGCGCCTCGCGCGTTGCCGTGGTACCAGGCTCGGCTTGCGCCCAACGGCGAAATCGAAGTCGACAAAGACACAGAAATTGAAGCGGGGAGCTATTTGCGAGTATGAGCACCCAAACCTCAAGTCCTTGGAAATCGCTGATCGGGCTGCCGGAGAATATCTGGCGGTCAATCTTCCGAAACCCGCTTCCATCTTCGGATCTGGGGCGGGTATCGACGAGCTTTACCAATTTCTTCCTGCACCTGCATCCAGTCAAAGTTCACCGTCACAGTTTGAAAGCTACGTTCACGCTGGGGTTAGGACTGGTCTCATTCTTTCTCTTCTTCATCCTGGTGGTGACCGGAATCCTGCTGATGTTTTATTACGTGCCGTCGACTTCGCAGGCATATGACCGGATGCTCGACCTGCGCGGCACCGTTGCCTTTGGAATTTTTCTGCGTAACATGCATCGTTGGGCAGCGCACGGTATGGTTGCAGCCGTTTTTTTGCATATGTGCCGCGTATTTCTGACGGGGTCCTACAAACCTCCGCGCGAATTTAACTGGGTGCTCGGCGTTTTCCTCCTGCTGGTCACCTTATTCATGAGCTTCACCGGATATCTTCTGCCCTGGGATCAGCTCGCATTTTGGGCGATCACGGTTGGAACTTCGATCGCGAGTTATGCGCCGCTGGTGGGCAAGCAAATGAAGTTCATCCTGCTCGGAGACACGACTGTCGGGCAGGAAGCCCTGCTGCGGTTCTACGTGCTGCATGTTGCGGTGTTGCCCGCTCTCATGGGCCTGCTGATCGCCATACATTTCTGGCGCATTCGCAAAGACGGGGGCCTTTCTCGTCCTGAAGAGGAAGATGCGCTTCCGCCCGATAATCCAACGCAAGTGGAGGTTCTGCAGGGACCAGCAGTCGTCATGGCAACCTCTCCCGCTGCGGCTGCAGCAGCGGCGCCTTTGATTCCGAAGCGACATTACGGGATTCAGGGACTGGTTCGCGGACCTTTCACCAAAATTGGCAATGTGCCGGACCGATCGGTGTTTGCCTGGCCGAATCTGTTCATGGCCGAGCTGGTTGTTTTTCTCGTCACCGTCTCAGGTGTGCTTCTGGTCTCGCTCTTCTTTAATGCCCCACTCGAGGAACCGGTGAACGTGATGCATCCACCCAATCCGGCGAAGGCTCCGTGGTACTTCCTCGGTCTGCAGGAGCAGGTGAGCTACTCGGCGTTCTGGGGAGGCGTCGGCATTCCCACCATAGAGGTCTTGCTGTTGCTCCTGGCTCCTTACTTCGACCGTAAGATCGCTGGCGTAGGTCGCTGGTTCGCCCGAGAACGCTTGCTGGCCAACTTCCTCTTTCTGACATTCGTGATTGTGAACGTGGTGTTGATCGTCATCGGCACATTCTTCCGCGGGCCGAACTGGGAGTTCGTTTCACCGTGGTGACGACCGGAGGCCGCGAGAGGACGTCGCAAGACGTGAGGAGAAATCCGTGAGTACGCGCCTGACATTAGCAGTAGTGAGTTTCATCGTGCTGATCGTGCACGGGATTGTCTTCTACGACCAGTTCTTCAATCGGTGGGAGAAGCACCAGGCCGCCTACTTCGAGCAGGCCCGCAGCCTGGCGAAAAGCGAGGCGGAGCGGCGAGCTCTCGACGAACGCAGCCCGCGCATCGAGCAGATCATCGTGACGCAGTTCGGCGGATCGCACGTCGACCGTTGCACGACCTGCCACATCGCGGGCGACGATCCCCGGTTCCAGGGTCATGCCGAGCCATTGCGCACGCATCCTTATTCGGCAGCTCTGGGCGATGTCCAACGCAATGGACGTTGGGAACGGGCCCATAAATTTACCGATTTCGGCTGCACCATCTGCCACGACGGGCAAGGCCGGGGACTCGAAGCTTTCTACGCGCACGGCGAAGACGTCTTCTGGCCCGATCCCATGTTGGGATACGTAACTCAGGCGAACTGGCATTCAGAATTCAAAGCCAAACTCACCGGCGTTGAATACATGCAGGCGAACTGCGCCCAATGCCACACAGAAGAAAATTTCGCCGGTACTCCGTTGGTGCAGCACGGACGGCAACTCTTCTTCGAGAAAGCCTGTTACGGATGCCATCGCATCGAAGGACTCTCGAACGGAACACTCGGGCCTGATCTCACTGAAACCGGCGAGAAGTACAAGATCGATTATCTGTGGGAACACACCGTCAACCCGCGTGCATTCCAACCTACCTCTTTCATGCCGAAGTTCGATCTCACGAATGACGATCTCAAGGCACTCACGATTTTCTTGAAAAGCCGGCGCGGCGTGAATTTCGCCGAGACTTCGCTAGGACAATATCGTGCACGGCTGCAGCAGGCCAAAGCAGGGGAAGCTACTACGTCGCAAACCCCAAAACCTGTAACCCCTGCGCGCGGAGAACAATTAATCTCGGAACGCTCCTGCACAGCCTGTCACCGGCTGGGCGACCACGATGGCCACATCGCTCCCGATCTTTCCTATGAAGGGCTGATCCGCGATGACGACTGGATGATGGCGCACTTCCGGGAACCGAAATCGAGGATTCCGGACTCGATCATGCCCGTGTTCGGCTTCACCGATTCTGACTTTCGCACGATATCGAGTTATCTGAAGACTCGCAACACTCCGCCTTCGTTTAAGAATGCGGAGGAAATCTACAAAGGCCTCTGTGCCCGGTGCCATGGGGAGAAAGGCGACGGCAAAGGCATGACCTATCTCTATCTCGATCCCGCGCCGCGCGACCTCACCAAAGCGGCGTTCATGAATAGCAAACCGGAAGAGCGTTTCCTTCAGTCGTTAAAGGAAGGTGTGCCCGGAACCTCGATGCCACCGTGGGAACGCGTACTGACTGACGAGCAGCGACGCGCAGTTCTGGCCTATGTCTTCCAGACGTTCGTGAAGGAACCGCGCGGGCAACTGAAAGAGCGCAAGGTGCCAGGTCAGAATCCCGTCGCATTTGGCGCTGAGTCAGTCCATCGAGGAGAGCAGATTTTCCTCCAGCGCTGCACTGGATGCCACGGTCGCAAAGCTGACGGCAAGGGGCCGAACTCGCTTGACATCAGCCCGCGACCGCGCAATCTTCGTAATTTTTTCTTCATTAGTCACGTGCCAGATCGGCGTCTGTTCGACTCGATTCTCTACGGCGTGCAGGGAACAGCGATGCCGTCCTGGATCGACTATGGCCTCACGCAGAATGACGTTGGGGATCTCATCAATTTTGTTCGCAGTATGAATCAGAAGGCTGGGTCTTCGAGTGAGAAGAGTCCGTCACTCACGTCGAGGTTGAGCCGGGAGGAGCTATGCCAGGGCAACGAGAAGTGCAGGTAACGCGTGCAACGCCGGTTGGAGCGGTGCCGCTGGCCGATTCTATCCATGAAGACACGACGGCCAAGTGGTTTCTGCTGAGCGCCATTGCGTATTTCTGTGTGGTCGGTATCATCGCTTTAACGATCGCGGCCAAATTTGTTTGGCCGCAACTGCTGGGGACGGTGCCGTATCTTGCGTACGGCCGCCTGCGCCCCCTGCACGTAAATGGAATGTTGTTCGGCTGGCTCCTTCCCGCTGACATGGGACTGGCCTCTTACATCGTTCCGCGACTCTGCGGAGTCAAGCTGTGGAGCGAAAAACTGGGCGTCGCAACGGCCTGTTTGTGGAACCTAATCGTTCTCAGTGCGGTTTATGCTCTGCCTGCAGGCTACAACAAAGGCTGGGAATACGCCGAACTGCCGCTGCCACTCGTTGGCCTGGTCGTGGTTGCGTGGGTGATGTTCGCTATCAACATCTTCGCAACGGTAGCGACCCGCCGCTATCCGCAGATGTACGTCAGTCTCTGGTACATCATGGCCACTATACTGTGGACCACGTTCGTTTACCCCACGGGGAATGTCGCCGTTCTTTTCACGACGGGAACGAACCAGGCGAATCTCAATTGGATGTATGTGCACAACGCGGTCGGATTGATCTTCACGCCCATTGGCTTGGGCATCGCCTACTACTTCATTCCTAAGGCATCCAACACTCCGCTCTATAGCCACAAGCTCTCGATGATCGGCTTCTGGTCGCTCGCCTTCGTTTATGTGTGGACGGGCGCACACCACATGATCCACGGCCCCATCTCGCAGTGGTTGCAAACGATCGCGATCGCCTTCTCGGTCATGCTGCTGATTCCGGTCTGGACAGTCGTCTACAACTTCTTCGCCACGATGAAAGGGCAGTGGCATCAACTGCGCGACAACATTCCCTTGAAGTTCCTGATGTCGGGTGTCGTTTTCTATTTGCTGACCTGCTTCCAGGGACCGATGCACAGCTTGCGCTCAGTAAATGCCATCGTGTCAAAGACCGACTGGATTCCCGGCCACGCCCACATGGCGCTCCTCGGATGCTTCTCTTTCTTCGCGATAGCCGGCTGCTACTACGTGATTCCTCGAATGTTCCGCACACAGCTTCATTCCGACGCACTCGCCAACTGGACGTTCTGGTTCTTCATGATCGGCGGCCTCGGGTTTTTCGTGACCCTGTGGCTGGGCGGGTTCTGGCAAGGCTGGCAATGGAATAATCCGTCGATTCCGTTTATCGACACCGTCGTCGCTCTCAAGCCTGTGTGGACGGTGCGCTTCTTCTCTGGAGTGCTGATGTTCGCCGGGATCGCGACGTTCTTGTTCAACATGCTGGCAACGGTAGTCGGTCGCGGCCAAGCTGCTGCCAAACCTCAGCCTGCACAAGTTGTGACCGCATAAGGAGAATGCCATGCTACAGAAAACGGACAAAAGCGCTGTCGGATTCGTCATTGCGGCCTTGGTGTTCTTTTTCATTGGCGGCCTGTTGACTACGGTAGTTCCACCCTTGGTAGATAAGAGTTGGTCGAAGGCGTTTGAAAACAACGATCCCTCGAAAGGCCCAACAGGCAAGCTGCAACCTTACACGGAACTCGAACTAAAGGGACGCGCTATTTATGTGCGCGAAGGCTGCTGGTACTGCCACACGCAGCAGACTCGCACGTTGCTGGCGGATACAAAGCGATCCGGGTGGAAGGGCGTCGATTCTCCCGTTTCCACGCCGGACGAGTTCGTCTATGACAGCCCCCATATGTTTGGAACGAAACGAACCGGGCCGGATCTATCACGCATCGGCGGCAAGTATGACCGGCAATGGCATCGCACGCACTTCCGCAATCCGCGCGACCTGGTTCCAGGTTCGGTAATGCCGCCTTTCCCGTGGATTGCCAACAACGATGACGAATTCAACGCGCTGGTCGCGTACATCCAGACACTTGGCCGCGCCAAGAACTGGCGGCCGGATAACGACTACGAGAAATGAGTCATGCACGACTACGTCTATCCCAGTATTTTCCTCGCGTACCTGATGTTTTTCCTGTGCTTCGCGGGAGCGCTCTTCTTTCTAGTCCGTTCCCGCAAAGATGGGTACTGGGGAAAAGACAGTGAGGATCCAAAATACCGAATGCTGGCGGATGATGACACAGTCGTAAAGACCGAATCCAATGAAGATTCAGGAGACTAGCAATGCCGGAGACCAAAGTTGCAAAAGAACCTGAAGCCGAAATCCAGGAATACGCCGAAGGCTGGATTACCGAGCGCAAGGGCACAGGCGTTCCTGCCTTTCTGAAGTTTGCCTATATCGTCATTGCAGTCGGAGTGATCGGCTATTTCCTTCTCTACATGAATGGCGAGGTCAGCCACTCCGATCGTGGCGCGCTCGTGCGCCAGTTCAATCAGGTAACCCAATCTTCACCCGGCTTCATGTATGCCGTTATCGCGCTGGTCGCGATCTACGCAACCATTGTCGTTGCATTTGCGTTCAAAGCGGTCCATAAGGACTGAAAATTCGAAATCATGAGTGAATGGGCACAATTCGAAGCGATTGAAGGCGCGGACTATTGGATCAAGATGGTGAAGTGCCAGGACGCCTGCCCTGTGCATACCAATGCATGCGGATACGTGACCGCGATCGCAGAGGGCCGGTATGAAGAGGCCTACCGCATCGCGCGCGCCACTAATCCCTTCGCGTCCATTTGCGGCCGGGTTTGTGGCGCTCCCTGCGAATTGAATTGCCGTCGGGGTGACGTCGATGCGCCCGTTGCCATACGTTCTCTGAAGCGCTTTGTGACCTCGCGATTGGGCCCGGAAACTGGCGAATTCCGCGTACACCGAGAAGGCTGCGATCAACGCATGTTTCCGCAGAATCGTGGAAATTATGAACCCGTTGCCGTAATCGGTGCGGGAGTGTCTGGGCTGACAGTTGCTCACGATCTCACCCACATCGGCTACAAAGTAAGTGTTTTTGAGGCCAATGCCGAGCCCGGTGGGATGCTGACGGTTGGAGTACCGGTCTTTCGTTTGCCACGGCAACTGGTGAAGAAAGAAATCGAGGCAATCTTATCCCTGGGCGTGGAACTCAAATGCAATATGCGCCTCGGGCGTGATTTCACGATTGCCGATCTGCGCCGCGAAGGATACAAAGCGATCTTTCTTGGAATCGGGCTTCCGAAAGGGCGAAAGCTGCCACTGCCCGGCGCCGATCGCGAGATGGTGTACGACGGGATGGATTTTCTGCGCGCTTTTAACGAAGGGACTCCGTTGCCGTTGGGAAAGAAAATCGTAGTGATCGGGGGCGGCAACGTTGCCTATGACGTGGCTCGCTCGGCGGTCCGCCCTGGCTCAGCGACCGATCGTGGAGAGGCCCTTGCCGACATGGGCCGAGGCGAGCAAGTTGCCTACGACGTAGCCCGGTCGGCATTGCGCTTGAGCAGCGACAAAGAAGTCCATGTCGTCTGCCTGGAGAAGCGTGAAGAAATGCCCGCCGACGAGGCCGAGATTGTTGAGGGTGAGGAAGAGGGAATCAAACTGCACAGTTCCCGCGGGCCCAAAGCAATTTTCGGAAACAACGGAACGGTCCGGGCCTTACGCACGATTCGTTGCGCGTCGGTGTTCGATTCGACCGGCCGGTTTAATCCTAGCTTTGATGAGAGCGATGTCGAAGACATTCCGGCCGATACTGTGATCTTCGCCATCGGCCAATCTTCCGATATTTCTTTTCTCAGACCGGAAGACGGCATCGAGAGCGAGCGCGGGCTAATCAAGGTTAACCGTGAAACGTATCAAACGTCCGCCCCCGATGTATTCGCCTGTGGCGATATCGCGCATGGCCCAAGATTGTTCATCGACGCGATTGCATCGGCACAGATTGCGGCGCGCTCCATGCATGATTTCCTGCGCTTCACACGTACCGATGTGGTCGTCCGCAGCCGGTGGTCCCCCGCTGTGTACACGATGGCTGAGGGATGGGACCGGATGCCACGCGCCACGCCGCCGGTACTCGACGCGAGTGAGCGTGCCGGTTCTCTCGCCATCATCGAGGCAGATTTTTCGGCAGAAGACGCGCGTCGCCAGGGGGCACGCTGCCTGCGCTGCAACATCAATACGGTATTCGACACCTCCACCTGCATCGCCTGCAACGGATGCGTCGATGTCTGCCCGCAGAACCTTATCCGGCTCGTCGGAATCAGTAACCTGTGCGGCGATGGAAACGTGCGATGGAATGAGATGGTCGCCGGCATGCTCGGTGTCACCCAAGAGGAACTTCGCTCCATGGATCGTCGTGAGCTTGACGCTCGTGGTGCCGTTATGCTCAAGGACGAAACCTCGTGCATCCGCTGTGGTTTATGCGCCTCGCGATGTCCGACGCATGCGGTGACCATGAAAAAATTCGAGTCTTACCGCGAGTGTGTCACGGTCGCAACTCCCAATCTCAAAATCCAGTACGGCAGGGCTACTACGCCGGTACACAGGTGAAAACGTGACGCCCATTGATTTCGGAATCATGTTTGTTCTAGGGCTGGTCAGCAGTTTGCATTGCGTGCAGATGTGCGGCCCAATCGTGCTCGCCTACAGCGTTGCTCTCGAGTCGGCCCAGAGTCCTGCGATTCCCTCTCTCCTTCAGAATCATATCGCCTATCACACCGGCCGCATTCTCACTTACTCGGCTCTCGGCGCGCTTGCGGGCGTTGTGGGCGCTATGTTGGGAGTCGTCGGTCGACTCGCTGGATTTGGTCAGATCCTCGCGGTCGTCGCTGGTGGGCTGATGATTCTCGTCGGCCTTTCTTTGTTTGGACTGATTCCGGCAAGCATCATTCAGAGCAAACTCTTTCGTGTTCCATCCTCTATCTTTCGTAGCATCGGCAAACTGCTCTCGACGCCGGGATTGAAGAATCGGTTCGCCCTTGGCCTTGCTCTCGGATTTCTCCCCTGCGGCCTCATCTATGCCGCGCTCCTGAAGGCGACAGCGTCCGGGTCCGCCCTCGGCGGCGCCCTTGCCATGTTGGCTTTCGGTCTTGGAACCAGTGGAGCACTGCTGGTCTTGGGACTTTTCTCCTCTGCCATTCGAATCCGTTTGAATCGATGGGGAAGGCAGCTCGCCGCGGTGGGAGTCACAATGATGGGCATACTGCTCGTCTGGCGTGGCACGACGCCGCAAGTGCTCATGATGGGAGCTCACATGCATGCCCATCACTGAAGCAAAGCCAGGCGCGAACATCACTGTCTCAACCGGGACCTTACCGAAATGCGATCGTCAGCCACCGGAAAAGCCGCCAGGATCTGCTGGCTACCATCGCTTCCGTAAAACGATCCATGTCATCTGCGTTGGCATCTTCTTTATCCTGCCATTTGCAAAACTGATGCGCTTCGACATCCCGCATCAGCGCTTTTATTTTTTCGGATACGAGCTGTGGATCAGCGAATTCGCCATTATCTTTTTCTCGCTGATGTTTCTGATGTTTCTCGTCGCGGCGATAGCCATGCTCTACGGACGTGTCTATTGTGGGTATCTGTGTCCGCAAATGATATTCAGCGAGGCTTCCATTTCCCTGGAAAGCAAACTCACTCGTACCATCAACAAATACGTCCGTTGGACGCCATCAGCGCGAAAACTCATCAGCAAGGTTCTGTTCTATACGATTGCTGCATCGGCCTCGGTCGTGCTGGCATTTTGTTTTATCTCTTACTTCGTCGAACCGCGAGACCTCTTTCATCGGCTACTTTCCCTGGATATCAAAACCGCGGGTGGAATCGCTGGCGCGACGACCACCCTTCTCACGCTCCTCGACTTTCTTTTCCTGCGGCAGCGTTTCTGCACCACTGTCTGTCCCTACGGCTATTTGCAGGGAATGCTAGGCGACGGTGACACTCTGATCGTGCAGTACCGTGATGAGAGGCGGGAATGCATCGAGTGCAAGAAGTGTGTGCGTGTTTGCCATATGGGGATCGATATCCGTACCTCGCCATACCAGATCGAGTGCATTCATTGTGGCGAATGCATCGACGCGTGCGCCGACGTGCTTGCTCGCCTCGGGAAGCAGACTCTGATTCACTATGTCTGGGGCGAGCAAGGCGAGGAGTTAGGCACTGGAACTGAGCCCTGGTATCGGAAAATCGGGCTGCGCAACGGGAAACGAGTCGTTGTGTTACTCATTATTCTCTTCTACGCTGCCGGGCTCTTCACGGCACTCTCCATGCGGAGCCCTGTGCTTGTCCACATCGCTCCCGACCGGACGACGATGTACCGTGTCGGACCGGACGGCACGGTGTATAACCGGTTCCGTGTTCAGGTCGCGAACCGCGGGCGCGAACAGGCCATTGCGCAATTTTCGATCGAGGACCTGCCTGGCACAAAGTTCTCAGGTTTCGAAAACGCGGTGGTGGTGGCCACAGGTCAAACCATCCAGCAGGAATTTGAAATTGCGGCTCCGGCTGCCGCAACACTAGCTTCCGGCGTGAACCACTTCCGCCTGATCTGTACGGTTGGAGACAGGAAGAACGTGTTTGAGGAGACATTCATCACGCCGATGAGGGAGTCGCGCTGAGCGACGAAGAAAATAAGGAGGATGACATGAGTGCATCAATGGACTGGAACAGACTTTCCACGAACGCTGCCGCAAGACCGAAGCAGGGTTCGCCGTTGATGTACTTCCTCGCGTTCGTATTGGCCCTTTTCATTGGCATCCTGATTTTCTGTTATGTCGTCACGAAGCGAAGCCATCCCGTCTTTCTGGATCAGCAGGGTAGACCCGACGCGACAAGTTCTGAACACTCACATCACTGAGGAAGCTATGGCCGCACAATGTGATCTTTGCGCTCTGGCGTGCGGCAAGGATCCCCTACACCAGCACGTGGGCGATGCCGAACGCCACTTCTGTTGCCTCGGGTGCATGAATGTCTACCTCATACTGTGGGAAAGCGGAGCTATTCGCGCGGGAGTCGATCTACGCCAAACAGAATTGTTCCGGCGCGGCCTTCAACTGGGACTGATTTCAACTGGTTCTTCCGATGAAACCCGATCACCTGCCCAATCGGCTGACAACATCGATTGCAATCGGTTGATCCTGCATGTTACCGGCATGTGGTGTACCTCGTGCGCGTGGCTGATTGAGCACGCGCTAAACAACGTTCCGGGGGTCGTGAAGGCAGCGGCGTCTTTCTCCTCCGATCTGGTGAGCGTCCAATATTATCCTCAAGTCCTGTCTCCGCAGCGGATTCTCGATCGCATTGCCAGTTTCGGATACAAAGCTGAGGAATACGCTGGCGAACGGAATAACACCGATACAGAACGGCGGGACCTCATGATTCGAACGGGGCTCGCGGCCTTCTTGTGGGCCAACGTGATGAGCTTTAGCCTCGTGCTCTACGCCGGGTACTTCGAGCAAATCTCCGACAGCGTACGACGGGGTCTTCCATTTCTTCTAATGGCGCTTGCCACGCCCGTTATTTTCTACTGCGGTCAACCTGTGTTGCGCCTGGCCTGGCGAGGTGTACCGAATCATACGCTGCGCATGGAGTCACTTCTTGCGCTCGGTATTCTCGCAGCCTACGGCTACAGCGTGGTGCAAACATTGCGCGGTGAAATCCATCTATATTTCGACACGGCCACGGTCATCGTCACGTTTGTGCTGGCAGGCAAGCTGATTGAACATAGTGCGAAAGAAAAAGTGTCACGCTGGATCAACGTGCTTCATCGGATGATGCCCAACAAAGTTCGCTTGCTGGCGGATGGCAGGGAGCGCTTTGTCGCCGTTGGGGCGCTTGAACCCGGGCAAGTATTCGTGGTGAAAGCGGGGGAGCACGTTCCCGCAGACGGTGTGGTCAAAGAGGGTGAATCCCACACGGACGAGTCGTTGCTCACCGGCGAATCGATCCCGCGTGGCAAATCGCCAGGAGAAAATGTAGTAGCGGGTAGCATCAACCTGGATGGCGTACTCTCTATAGAAGCCAGTCAGTCCGCAGGCGATTCGACTTTAGCGCGTCTCATCAATCTCGTCGAGCGGGCGCTCACGGAGCGCTCGGATCTGGAGCGCACCGTCGATCGCGTCTCGCGATACTTCGTCCCAACCGTGATCGGCATCGCGCTCATGACTTTTGCTGGTGCCTGGGGTTTCGCCCATGTGACTGTTGCAGCTGCCCTGATGCGGGCCATCAGTGTGCTGGTCATTGCCTGCCCGTGCGCCTTGGGCCTGGCGACTCCCCTTGCAATGACTGCCGCATACGGTGCAGCTTCGCGGCGGGGGATTCTAATTCGCGACGCTCGAGCACTCGAGAATCTTCGCCGAGCCGATACAGTCCTCCTGGATAAGACAGGCACCGTTACAGAAGGAAGATTCTCTCTTCTTCATCTTTCTCCCTGTCGACAGAGAGTCTGCCAGGCCGTGCTGGCGGGCAATTCCAATGCTTACACAGAAGAGCATGTTGGCGGCGAATTCGATCGCCAGGATGCGCTGGGGTTTTTGACTTCCATCGAGCAGTATTCCGAACACCCACTGGGCAGAGCCGTCGTGGAATTTGCCCGCTGGCAGAACACGCCGATCCACGATGCTGATTCTGTTCAGGTTCACAAGGGATGCGGGATCACCGGGGTCGTCGGGAGCACGCAGGTGTTTGCTGGAAATCGACGCCTCCTGCAGAATCTTGGAATTCGCATTAGCGAAGATTCCGAGAAGCAAGCGCGAGCCTGGGAAGAGGCAGGTCACACGGTTGCTTTTGTGGGATGGGACGGGGAATTGCGAGCTTTCGCCGCCTTTGGCGACCGTTTGAAAGAAGAGGCAATTGAGCTCGCTGCAGAGCTCAAACGCCGAAGTCTCGAGGTTCGCCTTGTTTCTGGAGATGCCCGTGCCACCGTGCAACGGGTTGCTTCACAGATGGGAACCGATCAGTGGCAGGCTGAGGTACTGCCGGAGGAAAAGGCACAGGTCGTGCGGACCTTGCAGCAAAGTGGAGCGCTCGTAGCCATGGTGGGCGACGGTATCAATGACGCGCCGGCGTTGGCTCAGGCAGATGTCGGTATCGCCATGGGATCAGCCACGGATCTCGCGATGAAGGCCGCGGACGTTGTTCTTATCAGCGGTTCGCTTGCGAAGATCACAGATGTGCTGCAGCTATCGCATCGCACCATGCGGATTGTGCGCCAGAATCTCTTCTGGGCATTTTTTTACAATTCCGTGGGGATTACTCTAGCCGTCATAGGTGTCCTGAACCCGATCATGGCAGCAGGCGCCATGTTGCTCTCGAGCGTATCGGTGGTAGGAAACTCTCTTCGCTTGGCCCATGAGAGCGATATGATCGGGGACTAAATTAGGGCGCAATTCATGTAGCCGTCTGGGGACAGCATAAGAATGGGCTGACTTGCCGGTAGCTGGCTCTGGCGAACCGAGCTATACTACTTGACAACTTGTGCGGGCAGATCATCAGCACGTCTTCCCCAAGACTGCGAGAAGGGCATGCTGGATGAAAAACCAAAGGATCTAACCCCTCCCTCCTCGTTCGATGGGCCAACCATCGGAGTGGCTTCCTCCTCTTCGTCTGGCTCCGACGCACCTACTGTTGAGATTCGTCAGCCAGCTAATCAGGCATTGAGCGCGGATAAGGTTCTCGGCGGGCGCTACGAAATTCTGCAGAAGATCGGGGAAGGGGGGATGGGCGCAGTCTATAGGGCGCGGGACAGGGAAGTGGATCGCCTTGTCGCTCTCAAGATCATTCGGCCAGACTTGGCGGCCAATCCCGAGATTTTGCGGCGTTTCAAGCAGGAGCTGGTTCTCGCCCGGCAGATCACGCACAAAAACGTAGTTCGCATCTATGACCTCGGGGAGGCCGACGGCGTGAAGTTCATCACCATGGAGTACGTGGATGGTGAGGACTTGAAGAGCATTCTCCGCCGTTCCGGCAAGCTTCCTCCGACGGAGGCCGTCGTTATCATGCAGCAGGTTTGCCGGGCCCTGGATGCCTGCCACAGTGAAGGCGTGATCCATCGCGACCTCAAGCCTTCCAACGTAATGCGCGACAAATCGGGCAAAGTGTTGGTGATGGATTTCGGCCTGGCGCACAACGCCGAGGGCGGCGGTTTGACACAGACGGGCGTTGTGCTAGGCACGCTGGAATACATGTCCCCGGAGCAGGCTCAAGGAATGGAACTCGGGCCTACGGCGGACATTTACTCGGCCGGGTTGATCTTTTATGAACTGCTAACGGGGAAGGCGGCGTACGAAGCCCAGAGTGCGATGGCCAGTCTCGTGAAACGCACCCATGAACGCGCCATTGCTGCCAGCACAGTTGAGAAGGCGGTCCCTCGCTCATTGAGCGCCATTGTTAGCCGATGCATTGAGCCCAAGGCTGGCGATCGGTATCAGAGCGTGGCCGAACTGCTGGCGGACCTGGAGGCCTATCAGCCCTCGGGACCATCCGCTGCGACCAGCGTTATCCGAAGGCCAGGGAAGTTTGGGCTTTCGATCTACAACTACGTAGCGATCGCCTTCTGCCTGCTGCTGGTTGTGATCGCGAGCTTCGTGGCTGTGAAGAACAGAATCTGGACTACGAGCAATGTTGAGTCGCCACCGATGAGCATTCTCGTCTCCGATTTCACAAACGAAACCTCCGATCCTGTGTTCGACGAGACACTCGAACCAGCCTTCAACGTAGCCATGGAAGGCGCGTCATTCATCAGCTCTTACAATCGTGGGACGGCTCATAGGATTGCGGCCAAACTTCAGTCCGGTGCGACACGGCTGGACGAACAACTTGCGCGACTGGTGGCGACGCGAGAAGGCATCAACACCGTGATTTCCGGGTCGATCAAGCGTGAGGGAGATTCCTATCGGCTTTCGATTCGAGCCGTCGAAGGAGTGACGGGGAAAGAGATCACGGCAAAATCGGAGAAGGTTGCCAAGCAGGACGTATTGGCAGCGGTTGGAAAGCTCGCGGCCGGAATCCGCAAGGCGCTAGGTGACACGACTCCGGAATCGGTCCAGCTGGCGGCGGCTGAAACGTACACCACCCACTCGCTGGATGCCGCGCACGAATACGCCTTGGCGCAACTAGGCCAGTTTAGCGGCAAGTACAACGATGCCATTGAGCACTCGCAGAAAGCGCTGCAGTTCGACCCCGAAATGGGCCGGGCATATGTTGTGCTGGCAGTGGTTTACAACAATATGAAGCAGCCGCAGCAGGCGGAGAAATATTTCAAGCTCGCGCTCTCCAAGATTGATCACATGAGCGACCGCGAGAAATACCGAACACGCGCCTCGTATTATCTTGTGTCGCGAGAACCGGAAAAGGCGCTGGAAGAGTTGCAGCAGCTTGTGGCCAAGTATCCCGCGGACAACACCGGCTTAGGGAACCTTGCTCTCGCCTATTTCTACCGCCGCGATATGGCACGCGCCCTGGAGATAGGCGGTCGTGCCGCCGACCTTTATCCCAAGGACACGATCTACCGCAATAATGTTGGGCTCTATGCCATGTACGCGGGAGATTTCGACGCTGCCATCCTGGAGCAGAAGCGTGCACTCGAGCTAAACCCGAATCTGGTGCTGGGATACGTAGGCACCGCAGTTCCGCAACTGGCACTTGGCCGTCCCGCGGATGCGATTACCACGTACCAGCAACTCCAGAAACTCAGTCCAGACGGCATTTCCGCGGCCGCAGCGGGATTAGCTGATGTTGCTCTCTATCAGGGACGCGTGGCCGACGCTATCAAAATTCTTGAGGAAGGCGTCAATAAAGACACGGCTGACAAAAATCCGGATGCAGCGGCGGGCAAACTGGCCACGCTCTCGCAGGCACAATTGCTGATGGAGAACGCATCTGAAGCGGTACGCACAGCCGAGCGGGCTCTCGCCGCCAGCCACGAGATACCAATCCAATTCTGGGCAGCGCGCACCTACATCGGTGCGAATCAGGAGGCCAAGGCGCTCGCGATCATTCATGACCTCAGCGGCCGCCTGGATGCTGATCCTCAGGCCTATGGCAATCTGCTGGAAGGCGAAATTCAGCTCAAGCACAACAAACCGCAGGACGCCCTAAAACTGTTTCTCGACTCGCGAAAGATTGCGGATACGTGGATGGGACACTTCGATGCGGGGCGTGCCTATGTCGAGTTAGGCGCATTCGCGGAAGCCGATTCCGAACTGGAAACCTGTCAGAAGCGCCGTGGAGAGGCTACCGCTCTCTTCCTTGATGAATCCCCAACCTATTATGTATTCCCGCCTGTGTACTACTACCTTGGGCGCGCCCAGGAAGGACTGAAAAGTTCGGCCGCTTCGGATTCCTATAGGACCTTTATCGAGATTAAAAACGGCGGCCAGGATCCGCTGCTCGCGGATGCCCGCCGCCGTGTGCCATCGAATTAGGAACGCTCCTTGCCGACCGAAACTACCCGGATCTAAAAACCAATCGCCGGGCCGAAACGAACCGCGTTTTAGCATGAGCCAGACACGACCACGCTTGGCTCATTAGAATTCCCGCTTTCTGTGTTGCCAGTGCCCACCGCGGTTACAAAGTAGTAGTAGGTGGTGCCGGGACAGCTCAGCCCGGGAGCGTTGAGATCGGTGAAAGTAGTGGACACGATCAAGCTACTATTCATCAGCGTAAACGGCCCGTTTGGGCTGGTTGCGCGGTATACGTTGTAACCAATCACCCCAGAACTCGTGCTAGCCGTCCAGTTGATGACGGGAGCGCCTCCAGCATTGAGGGCGGCTGTAGCACTGGTTGGTGGGGCCGGAATCGACTGAACTGTCGGCCCTGTGGCAATCCCCCAAGGACCGCTGCCAGCCGTCGGAGTCGGGAATTCAGTGACGGTCCCCGACGACAACGTGAGTCGCCCGATCGCATTCAGCAGGTTATCGGTGTACCAGATATTGCCATCCGGTCCGGCAGTGAGGAATAGAGCGTTTCCCTGACTGGGAACCGGGAAAGCTGTGAACTGCCCGGCAGGCGTGACGCTAATCAGGTTGCTTTGGTTGGTCGCTGCGAACCAGACATTGCCGTCCGGGCCAAGCGTCATGCCCGCAGGGCCGAACGCGTTCGTGGTGCTGACGATGTTTACCTGCAGCCCGAGGCCGTGTCCTCCCGTTGCGATTTGGACCGCAAGGTTCTGCCCCGCGTTGTCACTGTAATAATCGTCCCCCAAGATTACGAAAAGGTAAGCAGCACCCTGAGGAACCACAACGGTCGTGCCGGGAATTGGGTTGACGAGGAAATCTTGCGGAATGTCGGCCGGCTGAAAGCCTCCAGCAGGAGCAGTGTAGACATACGCAGGTGCTCCGGCGACAGCGATCGCACCGGCAACAGAGGTATTGCTACTGAAGAGTCCAGCTAAACCGCCCACTGGGTAATACGTGTCGCAAGGCGGATAACCTACGCAGTAGTCCACCATTCCCGTTGAGGTCAAAGTTATAGTCTGTCCAGGTTGTACGCCTAGCGCAGAAAGGGAAATAGGTACGGCAGGAACAACGCCTGGATCGCTCGGATTCATGGCGAGGTAAGTGGCCTTTGGGTTTACCGGAAGGGTAATCGTCTGTCCCCACGATGTGTTGAGGGAGTTGGCGATGGAGTAGCCCGTACCGATGCTGCCGGTGCTCTTGAAATTCAGTACTCCGCCTTGTGCATTGACATCGCCGACAACAAGCGTGCCACCAGTGGCTCCGGATTGTAGAACTGTGACGACATCTCCTGTTTGGTAACCTGATCCCGCTGCGGCGATGCTGACACCGCTGAGTCCAGCTGGAATGGGATACTCATGGAGAACTGTACCGGCTGTGTTGATCACTCCGATTTGGTTCACAACGGCCTCTGCGAACCAGAGGTTGCCATCCGCCCCAGTGGTAATGCTCACCGGAGAACTACCCGACGTGGGAGTGGAGTAATCGGTCGAGGTTCCGCTGGTCGTTACCTTTGCAATCGCCGAACGCGTGCCAGGTCCTGCCTCGGTAAACCAGAGGTTGCCGTCAGGACCTGCTGTGATTCCATTGGGCGGGCTGTCGGCGGTGGGTGTCTGGTAAGTGTTGATCGTCCCGCCCGTCGTGATGCTGCCGACGAAACAAAGATCGGTAACGCACCGCGATTCGGTGAACCAAAGGCTTCCGTCGGGGCCGCTGGTGATGTTCTCGGGTTGGTACAGATTGCTGGCCCCCGGGAACCCGGTAATTGGGATTTCGCCAATACCCGCTCCTCCCCCGAGCGAGATAAACTCGCCGACATTGTTTGGGTTGTATTCCGTGAACCAGACGTTTCCGTCTGACCCCTCGGCAATGCCATAGGGGAATCCGCTGGCCGTTGGAGGTGTGTACTCGGCGGCGTTACTCCCATCCGTTGCAATTGAGCCGATACGGCCAGTGCTGCCGTTCCACTCGGTAAACCAGATAGCCTGACATTGGCCAGCCGAGCCGGCATTGTAAATTGTCTGCATCTGGAACTGGGTGAGAATGTTGCCCCAGACCTGCAACTCGTCAATCACGCCATTGAAGGAACCAACGGTGCCACCTGCGATTCCTCCGATCTGGAATGGGTTAGTCGGATTGCGTAATCCGATGGCACTACCGGCCCCGGTCTGATCCAGTTGGCCATTGATCCAGATCGACGCCCCGACCAAGGGCCCCCTCCAGATCAACGTGACATAGTAGAAGACTCCCGGCTGCAGGACCGTGTTGGAAAACACGTCGAGCTCGCTGAGGCCATCGGTAATGATCGCAAGGACTTTTCCAGGTGTAGGCGTCCCAACTACGGTTGCACCGGGGCTGGTACTGAAGGCTCCGTTTCCTTGAATGGAGAGAGAATACGGTGTGCTGAGATCGGTCCCGTGGCTGTCACCAATCCAGACGATCTGCATGCTTGGATCGTTCGAAATGGAATTGATTTTGATCCAGGCGCCAACGCTGAAGTTTACCGGCACTAAGAAAGGAGCTGCGGGGACAGTGATGGCATTACCTTCGCCGCCGCTCTCGAAGCCCTTACCAACTTCCCCTCCAACGAACGAGCCACCTGATCCCACGAGCGTGCCAGGCTTTCCTCCACGAATATCAAGCGCATTGCCGTTCAAGGGCCACCAGCTAAGGAGTGGTCCCGGAGTCGGTGCGCATGCGATTGTCGGCGCTGTAATGTTAAACGGATTCGATGTCGCCGTGAGGGCGGCAGCGGATGCCCGCAAGGTATCGCCCGTCCCCGCCGCGTTGATGGCGAGATTGGCGAACGTGGCGATGCCGGTAGCATCTGTCACTTGAGTGAGGGTTCCGCTCAACGTGCCGGGACCGGAGTTCAGTGTCAAAGTGATGGCAACTCCTGGCAGCACCGCCGCACTGTTATCCAATGCCCGCACTTGAACCGCTGGCGTGATCGTCTGGTTGACGAGCGTGTTGCTCGGTTGCGTTATGAACGACAGGTTGGAAACCGTACTGACGAAGGTAATGGTGTAGTTTGCCGTCTGTACTTGGAACGGATTGGCCTGGTCGTGCACTGAGACCGAGAAACTCACACTGGGAACCTGCGGGTTCGCAAATGTGATTGTTCCATTACTATCCAAAGTCCCGCCAGCCGGCAGGCCCGGAGGTCCGAAGACGAGTCCTCCAATGCCTCCGGTGGCGCTGAGTTGAAAACTATATGGCACGCCCAGCAAACCACCGGGCAGTGTGGCTGGGGAAATCTGGATCACGGCGCCGATCCGAATTGTGGGGGTATACGTAACTGATTCCGGCGGGGACGCGGCATCCGTCGCAGTAATCAGCACGCTTGAACCCGCGGGGTTGGCGATGGTGGGAGTTCCCGTGATCTGGCCCGTGCTGGGATTGATCGAGAGGCCAGCAGGCAGGCCCGTCGCTGTGAACGTGTAAGGAGTTGTTCCGCCTGTCACAGCCAAAGGCGTTGCGACATAGGGCTGCCCCACTACCCCATCGCCGGGTGTCGTCACGAACTGCTCGGCGAACTGCAAGCTGACATTGAAAACATAGTTCTGGGTCGCTACGGCGGGCGGGGTGTTCGTGTCCGTCACTTGAATCGTGACCAGATAACTGCCGGGAGTCGTAGCTGTTCCGGAAACCAATCCCGAAGAACTGAGGTTAATTCCAGGAGGCAAGGTGCCAGACAAGATGGACCATGTCCCCGTTCCAGGTTTCCCGCCCATAGATACTAACTGGACGGAGTATCCCTGATCGCCACGATCCGTCGGAGGCAGAGCCGTTGTCAGAATGGTAAGTGGCGGATAGATCGGAGGCGGCTGCGTCGCAGTCGTACTGTTGCTATTCACTGCCTGCGGCACTACGACCGGCGCGACTTGGGTAACGATCTGCTGCATGGTCGGTATGTCGACGTTGCCGCGAATCGTGATCAAGGCTGATTCGCCGGGACCTAAGGCAAGGGTAGGCGCAGTGACCGGCGCAGCCGCCACGTTGGGATTTCCCAATTGATTCACATTCGTGAGCGGAACGTTAGGAACGTTGGCCAGTGTAATGTCCTGTTGCTGGGTGATCAGGTGGCACTGACCATCCGTCTGCGGCGTCATATAAATCTGCGACAGCAGTAACTGAAGTGGCGTTGCTGTCGAACCTGTCAACGCGACATTGAAAGAGGCAGTGGTGTTGCCGTTATTGGTGACGGTGTAGGTAGCGTCGGTGGGCGGTGCGGCCGCCACATTGGGAGCAGCGACGTTGGGTGCAGCGACATTGGGGTTGGCGACACCGTAAGCCGCGACGTTGGGAGCAGCCACGTTGGGAGCAGCCACGTTGGGAGCAGCCACATTCGGAGCGGCTACATTGGGTGCGGCTACGTTGGGCGCCGCGACGTTGGGAGCGGCTACATTGGGTGCAGCCACATTGGGCGCCGCAACATTCGGATTGTAAAGCTCGACGTTCGCGATGCTGGTGCCCCCTGTTTGTCCATTCGGATCCACAAGGTTAGTGGGCACTGTTCCATCAGCGTTCAGCAGAAGAAAACCGGATAGCCCGCCGGCAATGACGGAGCCTCCGAGTGCGGTGATTTCATTGACGTTCACTAGGATGTTCGCCGTTGGAGCGGTTGACACGGCAAACACGGTGCGTGCAACTCCGGTATGGGGTGCGATCGCGACATCGATGCTGGTTAGCGGGAATGTGGTTCCATTATTTCTGGTCGGAAACGGCGGATTCGGGACCGGACTTGGCGGCACGAACTGGGCAAAGGATGCGAATCCATTGGTCGGTTGGTTGGCAATGGTCAGCCGGAAGTAGTTCACCGGTCCATTGGCTGTGGATCGACCGCTGGTCTGGTTTTGCACCAGAACTACGAATCCGCGTTGTACGGTGGAGTTGAGGGGTTTCGACACCTGAGGTGACGACACCACGAGCCCCTGACTAATTCGGCTTTCGTACACGTTCTGGTTGCGATCCCCTTCGTTGCCCGGTTGGCAAGTTGGCACCGAAGCGTTCGGGTTATACACGCTGGTCCCGTTCGAAATCGCTGTGTAGTTATCCCACATTCCGTCTGCTGGGGGAATCACGTCCTGATTGCTCGTAAACGAAGCGTAATGAACGGCCGAACTCGGAGCGGGCTTCGGCGCGGCCAGAATTGTTCCCGCGACGCCGGGAGGCGACGGATTGTTGTAGGTCCAGCACTGGGAGTTTCCGCATTTAACCAGGACAAAGGGCTGCCCAGTGATCCCGATGTAGTCCCCCATGAACGCTCCCGTACCGTGCACGAACATCGGAAGGTTCGGGGGATCAAACTTGAGCTGATGAAATGGCGCAGTCTCGCCGCTAGGCTCTCCCTCAAAAAGACCAAGATCGTAGTGCGAAACGCGGGAAAAAGTGAACGTCGGGGCAGTATAGCCAGCATTGGCCTGCGCCAATATTACGTCTATCGTATGGCGGCGCACGGTCAGACCCGCGTCATCAATGAAATATGGGGAGTACGATGCCGTGGGGAATTCCATGACGTCATCGCGCGTTTCTTCGAAGAAGTTCCCATTCGCATCTGGAGTAAATATTCCATTCACAGCACTGGGAGTGAACTCACCAATGGTGTGATCCTGGCGCAGGTCGTAATAGACCACCATCAGTTTTCCCTGGTTGAAGGTCATGCTCGGCATGACCTGATGGCCAGCAGTCAATGCAGGGAATGTTCCGCCCTGGTCATTCGTGACTGCGCCATTGTCGATGGGAAAGGGTGTTGGCGGTTTAAAGCCAGAGGAGGTGATGCTGGCGTTGCCTGGAACGGCGAGCATCATGATCCGGGCTTCGCCGTTGGGCCCCTGTCCACGTTGTGACCAGGCCAAATACAACGGCCCGGGAACGAGCGCGATACCGCTATCGCCGACGGCCATCGCGGGATAGGCGGTTGTTCGGAAGGTAGTTTCTGAAGTGTTCTGGTCGAACAGAGCCGCAGCGGCGGGATTGTTGGAGTTAAATGGTGGCAAGCTCACCACAGTGAGCGCAGGCAAGAAACTCTGTCCGCCGTTGAGCGACGCGGTGATCGCGATCCCGTCCTTTGGTTGTTGTGCACTGTGAATTACTCGCCAGGCTACATAGACAATTCCGGTTTCGGGGTCTATCTGAATGGTTGCGCCCTGGCTGATCGCATAGCTTTTGCTAATCGGAATCGGAGCGCTCCAGCTTGTGCCGCAATTTGTGGAACGGCTGAAATAAATCGTGCTGGTTTGGGTACCATTGGCGCTCGTCACCACATCTGCGTAGGCGACGTAAACGTTGCCTGCAGGAATTTTCTGTTGCACAACCGTGCCATCGGATTGGGTCACAGAGAAGCTGCAAGTACTCGTGCCGCGCGGAATATCGACGGCAATCGCTGGCTTATCGAGAAACTGGGAAGGAGTTACAGTGCCGTACGCCACCGGGATCGTGTTGATGTATCGGATCGGAAAACTGTCGCGCGCGATGTTGCCGCTTTCTTTGTTATTCAGATCCATGAATCGGGCGACGAAGACCAGTCCCAGGCTGGATCCGCGATTAAATGCGATTCCGCCGTAATAGAACATTCCGTTCGTACCCGAGGCGAGCACGGGGTCGGCCGCGGTGGTAAACCCGTGTAAGGGTGAACTCGTCCCGCGAGCGGAAGTATCCTGGGGATAACCAGGAAGCAGCGTGCTCTGCCAGTGTGCGCCACCATCAACCGATACATACTGGCCCACCCACGGTTCACCGGTGGGCGCGTTTGATAGTTGTCCTTCGCCAGGTTCGGCTTCGGGGAGATTGAGGTCGACCGTCCGGTAATCATTCGCGCCGGCCAGCAAGTGCAGGGGATTTCGAGTCGAAACCGCAAGGCTAGGCTCGTTTTGCCGCTCAAGAAATGGATCGCCGTAAGGCCATACCGTGCCCGAAACCATGTTGACGTTCTGCCCAGCCTGTTGGGCAAGTGCCGGGGCCACAAGGGCAAGGCAAAAGCACAAGCTGAGCAGGGAAATGCAACGGAAGGACCTCCATACAGTGATTGGATCGTTCTGGGAACGCCAGTCAGCGGTACTCTTGTCGTTTCTCGTGTCGCTTGCGATTACGGGATAGGCTGCATCTTGCTGGTTCATATTTTTCTTTCTCTGACCCCGCTCGAACTGCACAGAAACAAATTTCGTTCACTCAAGATGAATCGCCAGTTGCCTTAACGGATGGTTCGTGGATGAGGAAACGGCCACCCGTTTTGGGCGCGGATTTGGCAAAGGGGGGAATTTACAATTCCGCGCTTAAACAGTCGGGGAAGCTATAAGCCTGAGGTGCGTTGCTGTTCGCCGCACGCGACGCAACGATTACCGCAACAAGCCACAATCGTGGCCCACAAACTTTGCCCTCAGCGTAGAGCTTTGTCAAGTGAAATGTATCTTGTTGTTATTGTGTTTGCCCATTCGTCAATGTCAAGAAACCCGCGCGGGTATTGGGATCTGCGGGGTTTCTTTCAACAGCGTCCTCTAGATGTAAAGTACCCCTGCCGCTGCCACGAGCAACGCTACTGCCCACAGAAGATCGAAATTCACCCATGCGCGACGCAAGATTCTCAGTCCGGCCCTGTCGTAGAGTTCGAAAAAGGTCATTGCCAATAATCCGGCGACCAGCAGCATCGCGGCCGTGTGTACGATGGTGGCGAGCAGAAGGATACGAAGGCTCACCTTCACACTTTCGTGCATGAGGCCAGTCATGTCATGAGTCATGCCGAGCGTCGGATGCACCAACAGGATAGGCATAACCATGAGACCGGCCCCGTGGGCTGAGGCCATGAGAAAAGACCATGCGATCAGTTCGCGTCCGCCCACGCGCATGCCTGCGCCGCGGGGATGCCTTGCGCGCAAGAGTCGATAGATTCCCAGCGCGGCAATGATCGCAGCTACGATCCACTTAAGTGCGTGCAAAGGGACGATATTGCGAACGAGGTCCAACAAGAGGATAGCGGCGGCGATCGCCACGGCATGACCGAATGCAATGGGGAGCAGAGCATTGACTACCGCGAGCCTGCGCTTCTCTTGCAGTCCGAGAGCGAGGGCAAAGAGCCAACCCATCGCGGGATTGAGGCCATGGTAGGCCCCGAGCAGCGTAAGAACAACCCAGGGCCATCCGGAATTCATGGGTAGCAGTAGAAGTCCGACGACGCGTCCCCGCCCTGCAGTCTCACCTGGTGAGGACGAAGATCGCCAAACTCCACAAAGAACTTTGGATCAAACTGAATGCCGCCTTGGGGAGCGACGTCTAATTTCACCATCCAGCCCCGAATGCCTTCCGGATAAAACTGCTTATCCCATGCGGCATAGAGAGAGTTTGTGAAAAAGACGCGCCTGCCATCGCGGCTGAGTTCTACCATCTGCGGTCCGCCATTCAAGGGCTGGTTCGGCCTGGCAGGATGAGGGGTGCGACGCACGATTCCGCCGACGTGAACCGAGCCAACAAGCTTCGCATTGAATGGGTCAGAAACGTCGTATTGGCGCATCTCGCCTGTGCCCCAGCACGACGCATACAGGAAGCGATCGTCGACAGAGAGATTGATATCCGTAAGCAACGGAGGAACTGCTTTGAAGCCCTGCAGCAGCGGAGGAAGCTGAGCGGGGTCCGCGGGTTCGGCTGGAATCTCGATAACTTTCCTGATCTCGAACTTTCCGTTCGAACTTCCGGCTGCCTTGTGCCAGACCCAGATGGAACTGGACAGGTCCTTTAGCGACGTGACAACACCAACGAAACCGTAGGCTTTGGTCGGATCGTGGGCGGGGCGGAGTTCCAGAACCATTTGTTGCTCCTGGCCCAGATCGAGCGATTGCAGATGTCGGCGCTTACGCAGATCCCAGATGTGCAGGCTGTGACCATATTTGCCCGCAAGTAAAAGCTCGGGACTCACGCCACTTTCCACCATGTTTGGAGTGCCCCACTCGCTCGTTACAGCGATGTCATAGCCGAGGTGCCAGGCGAAGTCGTAGCCGAAATGCTGCGGACCACGTTCCACTTCCCATCTTCCGAGCGGCTCAAACGTGTCGTGGTCAAGGGCAAAAATGCCGCCGGGGCCGTCTCCGCCAGGTGAACCGAGGGCGCTCAGATAGATGCCGTCCGGACCACAATGCACGGTGTGAGGACGGCTATACCCGGTTCGGTCGTGTACGGATTGCGGTTCGATGACCTTCACGATGGTCGGCTTCTTTGGATCAGGCTTGGTGTCGAGGACGTGAATGCGGGACGAGCGAAGTCCGGGAACAATCAGATATCGCCGCTCGACGTGCGGATGCGGAGCATACGGGCAGAGAGCCGAACTGCACGCATTCCAACCAAAATGGTGCAGTTCATCGCCCACATTCGGCATGTCAACCCGGCCGACGACGCTGCCATATTGGCGCGATTGAGAATCGACATCCACAACCGCCAACGCGTCGGGGTGATTGCCGCCATTCGCGCTTAAGGCCGCGATGTACGCCAACTTCTCGGCAGGTGCCTGCGCGGCCAGTTTTGGCGAGGGATAAAAAGTCGGATCCGCCTTGAACAGCATTACATTGACCTCTACAGTGACTTTTGGGGCAATAGAACAGATTCCTAAATACGCGAGCCGGATTCAATGCACGTTACATTACAAGGATTCGCTGTCCCAAGTCTACTAGGGAAATAAACTTAATTCTGAGAAGGTTTTGCTTTCAGGATCAATCCAACAAACGATATCGGGTTCTGCCATTATGCCCTTGGTTCGAATTCTCTTCGGGTCAATGAAATGTTAATGGCGTGGCAGCCGTAGCGGCGATTCGGCTGGGGTAGATAATGGGATCGCTTTTTAGTTTAGGGCAGAAGGCAAATGACACTGAAAATCATCGCCGCTATTCTCCTGTCGTCCCCGTTTGTGGCTACGGCCCAGGTTCGCGTCTGGCAGGGCACGTACACTCTGCCTACTTATGAAGAAGGCGCACCTGATCCCAATCCTGCCTTCGATCAGTATGCCAATAGCCGCTTTAACTACCCTTACACTCTTCGAAGCAATCTGACGGATCGCCGTACGGATCACACCTGGCGGGCGGTGTTCCTCGAAAATGAATTCCTCAAGTGTTGGGTCCTGCCCGATCTTGGAGGTCATCTCTATAACTGCACCGACAAGATCAGTGGGCAGCCTATGTTTTACGCGAACCCATCTATCAAGAAGGCGGCCATTTCGTATCGCGGCGCGTGGGCTGCGTTCGGCGATGAATTCAACTTTCCGGTTTCGCACAATTGGGTCAGCCTATCTCCGGTCGATTTCGCATTCGGCACAAAGAATGACGGCAGCGCATCGGTGACGGTGGGCAATGTAGATCGCGTTTACGGAATGCAATGGACAGTCGAACTGGTACTGCGCCCTGGTTCCACTGTTCTCGAGCAGAGAGTCACGCTCCACAATCGCAGCGATGTCCGGCACCGCTTTTACTGGTGGAACAATGCTGGAGTAGAGGCTTGGGACGATTCGCGAGTGCAATATCCCATGCGCTTCACCGCGAGCCATGGGTTTCGAGAAGTTGCACCTTGGCCGGTCGAAGCAGATGGCACGGATCTGAGCGTTGTGAAAAATCAGACGAAGGGGCCCGTTTCGGTATTCGTGCACGGAAGCCGGGAACCTTTCATGGGAGTCTGGCATCCGCACACTAACACGGGGACGGCTCACTATGCGGATTACGCCGAACTCCCGGCAAAGAAGATCTGGTCGTGGGGCACGGATGCAGATGGGCTGGACTGGCGCAAGACTCTCTCGGACAACAACAGCGCCTACGTCGAAGTCCAGGCAGGGCTCTTCCGCGATCAGGAGACCTATGCCTTTCTTGAGCCTCGGCAGACGATCAGCTTCTCTGAGTTTTGGATGCCGGTGCGCGATATCGGCGGAATCTCCCGGGCTAACCTCGCAGGCGTGGTCCATCTAAACCGGAAAGAAAACACGCTTACGACCGGACTCAACATTAATCAGGCCATTCGGGGAGCCGCGTTGCGCATTGCTTTGGGAGATCAAACAGTCTTCCAGGAGAAAGCCGATCTCACTCCTGAACGCACCTGGAAGCACGAGGTGGCTGGTGTCGATCCGAAGCAGAAATACACTTTTGAACTTCGCGACGCGAACGGTGCAGTCCTGATTCGTCAGACCGAAGGCCAATACGATTGGACGCCGGTGGAAGACGTCCATGTCGGACCGCAGCCGGTCTACCCCGTTCCAGAACCAGATCGCCGCAGCGAGGATGATTGGCTTCAGCTGGGCAATCAAGAGGAACTCGATGGCAATCTGTTGGCGGCTCTGCAAACGTATGAGGATGCGCTGGCGAAGTTCCCAGAGAGCCTTGGATTGCGTAAGGCGGCAGGACGCCTGTGTGTGACTCTGCTTCGTTTTCAGGAGGCGGCGCGATTTCTCGAACCGGTGTACGCTCGGAACACATCGGATTCCGAGGTTGCCTACTACCTGGGTGTTTTGTACGACGGACTTGGCCAGAAGCGCCAGGCGCGAGAGTCCTTTGAAACTGCGGCGCGGATGCCAGAGTTCCGCGCGGCAGGGGGACTGAAACTGGCGGAATTCTTCGCCCGAGAAGGAAACTTAAAGCGGGCGGAGTCGTATCTTTTGGTTGCCACCGATGCCGGTGGAAACGATCCTCGTGCTGCAGAACAGCTGATTGCAGTCCTGCGAGCCGAGGGGAAGATAGAAGAATCGGAGAAGCTATCTGCTGAATGGCTGAGTCGATTTCCGCAGAGCTACTTCCTTCTTGAGCAATCCGGCAAGCCTGATCTGCATCAACTCGCAAACGACACTGATCGAGTCTTGAACGTCGCATCGGAGTACATGCGCCTTGGAATGTACTCGCAAGCACTCGACGTGCTCTCGCGCAACTACCCGGCGGCCGTGGCAGGTGAGGCGGAACCGGGCCAATTGGCACCTGGGAAGCATCCCATGGTTGCCTACTATCGGGGATATTGCCGCCAGAAACTGGGGCAGTTCGCTGTGGATGACTTTAGATCAGCTGCGGAGCTTTCTACTGACTACGTATTTCCCAGCAGGACCGAAGATCTGCTGGTTTTGACGGCTGCCCTGAAAGCCAATCCGCAGGACGCGAGCGCGCATTACCTGCTCGGAACACTCTACTTCTCCAAAGGCGTGACTGATCAGGCGCTCGCTGAGTGGGATCAGGCCCGCAAGTTGAATTCGCACATTCCTGTTCTGCATGCCAGTTTCGGGCGGGCTCTGCTGCACGCAAAAAACGATCCCGAGCAGGCGTTGCAGGTGTTTCAAGAAGGTCTTCCCACCGACGCACGAAACATCGCACTCTACGCCGGTATGGATCAGGCTCTGAGCATGTTGCGGCATCCCCCTCAGGAACGCGTCGCAGCGTTGGAGCAGTATCCCGACCAGGCCAACATTCCAACTTCTCTGGCCTATGAACTGATTTTGAATCTGGCCGAAGCGGGCGCATTCGAGAAAGCGACCGCGATGTTTCGCAATCGTTTCTTCCAACGGGAAGAAGGTGGCACGAACGTGCGCCAGGTATGGCTTGAAATACAAGTCCAGCGCGCTTTGTCACGGGCGGAGCATGGACAATGCCCGGAAGCAGTGAAGATCGCGGACCACTTGGCAGAGCCGGTGCCCGATCTCGCCTTCACCCACGATGGTCTGCCGCCTTTCCTGCGGTCGCCGAGATTCAATTACTTGCTTGGAAACGTCTACAAGGCCTGCGACCTGCCTGACAAGGCACGCGATCATTTCAAGCACGCGGCTGAGAAGTGGAACTTCGAGAACGGAGTGTGGGCGTGGAAGGCATCTCAAGCGCTTCCAAACTTCGATCCTGGCGCAGGAAAACACAAGTTGCAGAGCACTCTCGAGCAGGCGAAGAACTCGGAAAGCGCGCAAGACGGCTGGTGGTTCTACAATGCGGGGATGCTCGACCGCGCCTTAGGAAACGATCAACTGGCAGAGAGCGAGTTTCGTCAAGCGCTGCTGTCGCCTGATTCATTGATGGTTTATCACCTGACTCGGCTTGCACTCTCCGGGGGTGGCGCTCTCTAGGACGGATCGATTCGGAGGCGAAGAAAACTCATGGGAACTGTAGTTCGAGTTTTGGCTTTGCTGATTCCATGGTGCGCGTGCGCGCTCGCTGCTGATCCCATCGTTCGAAGCAAATGGGCTGCATCTGATCCGCACCTCGACACCTATCCGGCATCTGCGTTTTGGCACGATTCTGAAGCCGTCTACATGGAAAAAGACGCACACGGTAATTCTGAACCGAAATACCGAACGGAGATCCGAACGCGGTGGACCAAGCAGAATCTGTACATTCTTTTCGTATGTCCCTTCGAAGAGCTGAATTTGAAGCCTAATCCAAAAACGGCAGACGAAACGAACGAGCTTTGGAACTGGGATGTTGCCGAAGCTTTCATCGGCGTGGACTTCAAGAATATTCAGCGTTACAAGGAGTTTGAATTATCTCCGCAAGCTGAGTGGGTCGACCTCGATGTCAAGCTCGACCAACCGCGGCATGAGGATGGCTGGAAGTGGAACTCAGGCATGGAAGTCTCAGCGCGGATCGATAAGGCCGCTCATCTCTGGTACGGGGCGATGCGAATTCCTTACTTCGCAATCGATACCCGCCCTGCCTCGGCTGGTAATACCCTTCGCATCAATTTCTTTCGTTGCCAGGGGCCAACTTCGACTCGTCATTACATAGCGTGGCAAGCCCCGATGAGCAATAGCTTTCATGTTCCGGAGAGGTTCGGCATCCTGGAACTCGTGAAATAGGCAGAGTTCGCGTTGCACGCAAGAATGTACGCACCCGACCGCATGTTGTTGAAGAGAGAAAAGACGAACTACAACGGCAGAATTTTCGGAGGCCCAGCCTTGAACAGCCCGTGACACCGCTTGCCGTCGTGCTAGGCTGCCGTTGCCGCTTTCAAAACTTCCCGTAAACGCTTCGCAACCACGATCTCTTCTCCGGCTTGTAACATCCAGACTCCGACTACGATTGTGTTCGGTCCGCCGGGTAAGCCAGCACTCGCTGGAGCGCCTCCGGTAGATGGATTCAGCTCAATGCGCGGATTGCCTTCTCGCATCTTTTGCATAACTTCTGCACCCGTGATCTTCACTCGACTCTGATCGTAAGTGATCAGCAAGTGGGGGACGTGATTGGCGACCGCGGGAATGAATGTCTGCGTCTGCAGTGTCGAGATCGAGCTTAGCTGCTTCGCGATCCGATCTGCTCTGCGCCGGTACTCCGCTTCCATCGCGGTATCATCCTGCTTCAAAAACCAATCCACGGCGGCAACGAGACCGACTATTTCCTCCTTCGCGACTTTCATGCCGCGCCCGATCGTGTTGGAGTTGGGTGAATTGTTCTTCTTCGCCGCCTCGACAAGGTCTTTTCTGCCGAGAAGCAAGCCAGTACACTGCGGTCCGCGAAGACCCTTGCCCCCGGAGAACGTTACCAGATCAAATCCCATCTGGGTGTACTTCCATAAATTCGAGATCGGTGGGACATCTGCGGCGGCATCATTGAAACAAGGCACGCCATGCTGGTGGGCCATGCGCACCCAATCTTCCCGGCTGATTTTGCCACCTCCCGCGTTGAAAAAGTGGGCCATCACCGTACGCTCATTGAATGCCTGTTCGTACTGGTCAATGGTCTCGACCTCCACGAAACGGATTCCACAGTTGCGGAGGGCGTGGTCGTAACCGTAACGATGCGATTTCTGAACGATGACTTCGTTCTTAAGCCCGCCCGTGTCAGTGGGGATGCCGAGAATCGCCTGATCATTTCCCATGGTGACGCAAGCCGCCGTGCCCACGACGAGCGCCGCGGCGGCACCCGAGGTGACGAGGGCGGCCTCGCAGCGCAACCGCCTCGCCAGATATGCACCCGACGATTCGAGTAGCTCGTTGAGATTTACCGGCTTCTTCGCTGCCAAGGCCACTGCCGCTTGCACTTCATCCGGCATAGTCGAAGCCGAAAGAACCGTGTACGTGCCTGCGGCGTTGATAAACGGAGTCACGCCGAGTTTCTGGTAATAATCCACAGCGGCTGCCGACTGCTTCGCGAGCGCTCGAGGCTCGCGCGTTGGGAATGCAGCGAGCGCGGCGCTTCCTGCGGCAAGCGCTTGCGCTCCCTTGCGTATGAGTTTGCGCCGAGTAATCCGTGTCACCGTTGACCTCCTCAACACTGTTGCACTTTCGTCAACTCAGTCTCGAGGATAATCGTCAGCCCGGGAGGGCAACGAATTGCCTAGTCCCGGACTATTGAAGTATTGCGGACGGGCCTTTTCCCACTGCACCATGCTGAGGCCGGAAGGATCATACGAGATCCGGCCTGCCCGGACGGTCATGCGTGCGACCAACTGGACATTGCCGTCCATTCTTGCCACGCCACAATCGATGTAACTGAAGTGACCCTTCATGAGTTCGAGCACAGCGATGTCCGCGTCTTTCCCTACTGACAACGTTCCTAAGTCGGGTCTGCGGATCTCAGCGGCCGGGTTGACCGTCGACCGTCGAATCACTTCTTCCAGGGAAACCCCCATCGCCAAGAATTTCGACATGACATTGTTCATGCTGACCACGTTGTAATTGCCGGTATGCAAATCGGTGGATATGGAGTCGGGGATGAATCCCTGCTTTGCGGCGGGGACCGCGTTGCGAAACCAGAAGCTTCCCGCCCCGTGCCCCACGTCGAAAATCACGCCGCGCGCGCGGGCTTCCGTCAGCGCAGGATTTATTTTGCCGTCTGCAAGCAGGATCGGGAATTGTTGCGCAAAGACATGGGTGTGAATGTCACCTGGCCGCATCTTCTTCAGGAGGTCTTCGTAGGTTCTCTCCGGACGGGGCCAGAAATCAAACATCACTGGTACATTCGCGAGCGTTCCGCATTCAATGGCACGGTCCACCGCGGCCCACGGCACATGCTCGGCGTCCCAAGGAAGACTCGTCCAGTAGTGCGCGGTTTTTACTCCAACGATAATGTCTCGATATCGCGTAACCGTCGCAGCGCAAAGTTTCGGATCCATTTCATCCAGACTCTGTTCGAGACCGCCTTCCATGCCGTTCGCCACGATATTTAGAAACGCCAGCACCCGCACTCTGGCGCGGTCGATGACTTCTTCCTTCTCCTGCAGGAAAGTCTCAGCTCCAGCGGTGCCTGCGTCTACAATCGTGGTCACACCTGACTGTAGAGCCATATCGGCAGGAATGCCGAGTGGGAGGGTGTGTACTCGTGCCTCGGGAGCGAACCAGTTCAGTGGCGCTCCTCCATGGCCGATGTGGAAGTGAATATCGATTAGGCCGGGAGTTACATAAAGGTTTGAGACATCCACGACTTTACCGGCCTGATCGGAAGGTATGTTCTTCTCGACCGCCGCGATTTTGCCCTGAAACACAGCAACGTCTCGCACGTCATCGATTTGATTGGCGGGATCAATCACATGTCCGCCCTTTAACAGCAAGTCGTAACGTGGCGCGGTCTGCGCAGCTGGGACCAGGGGAAATGCAATAGCGACAGTTAGCATCGCAGTGATGGCGATTAATATCTTCGTCCGTTTCTGCATGGCACCTTTTCCACTTTCATTGAAGCGAAAGTGTATCCACACGAAACGGGATTGTCACCATCCCTCACAAGTTCCCTCGCGGATGGGTTGTAAACGACAGACACGGTGGCGTAATCTGATCGGCTCGTTCGAGGCTCAGTCCCGCAAAATCGCAGAACGTACCGCGGATGGAATCATGGATCGTCGTACCTTTGTAAAAGCCGGTTGCATCGGTAGCGCTTCGCTGCTGATCCAGGGGATGGATCCAATGATGCGGGCCGACACGGCACCTCCTGCCGCGCCAGCCGTTGAACTGCACGGATTACCGGACTACAAGCCGTCACCACTTGGAATGCCGGGATTGTTTCCCGGTCGCGTAGTCGAGATCCGCGATCAGAACGCGATCGAACGAAACCGGGTTTCGCAACTGGCAGTGCGTCGGCTGCTCGAGCAGGCCATGAAGGAGTTGACGGGGGAGAGTTCGCCGCGCGATGCATGGGCGAAATTCATCGAACCGAAGGATGTTGTCGGCATCAAGATCAATCCGTCCGGTGCGCCTGCATGTTGTTCTTCTCCGGAGATCGTACGGGAGATTATTGCCGCCGTCCGGTCGCTTGGAGTGCCACCGCAAAATATCGTTGTCTACGACAGATACTCTTATGAGATTGACATTGGTGGTTATCAGGTGCTGTTGCCGACCGAAGTGCGCATTGTAGGCATCCAGGATGCCTTTACAAGCGCCGTTGTCGGCTATGAGCCGAATGTCTATTGCGATGCTAATTTCTTCGGCGAGTGGGAGACGCGCTCCTACATGGCAAGTATCGTCGCCCACGAGGTGACGAAGATCGTCAACGTGCCCACGATGAAGGACCACTCGGCTTCCGGTGTTACCGGAGCCCTCAAGAACCTCGCCTACGGTACGTTCAATAACGTGGCACGCACACATCGTGCGCCGCATTCCTTTACCAATCCACTGATCGGAATGATGTGCACGGTCGAGCCGTTACGTTCAAAGGCTGTGTTGCATGTCATGGATGGCATGCGTCAAGTCTGGCACGGCGGGCCGCTCACTCAAGTGCAGGATTTTATTGAGCAGCCCGGGATTCTCATGGTGGCGACCGATCCTGTGGCGATGGACACGATTGAACTGGAGGCGATCGAAAAGAGACGCCGGGAACACGGTGCTCCGTCTTTGTGGCAACACGATGCAAGCAGCATTACGCCAGATACGAACGTTTTTTTTCACGACGCTACAAAGAATTTGTTTTTCCGGCAACCGGGACACGTCGCCGAGGCGGGAAAACTCGGTCTCGGTGTCGCCGACCTGAAGCAGATCGACCACCGCCGTCTCTGAGCCGTGATCATGACGGAAACCTCCACGAAATCCCGCGACTGGCCCACGCTCCTGGGAGACAATGCCCGTACGGGTCGACAGGGAAAGCGTCAAACACATTCTCCGGAAAGGGTGCTCTGGCAATTCCGAGCAGGCGCGGTGCGTTCGGCGCCGGTACTTGATAACGGCCTGCTGTATGTTGCACCGATCAATGGAGTGCTGCACGCAATCGATGTAACCCTGGGAACTTCAAGGTGGAAGTTTGAAGTTGCGGGCCAGGTACATTCCACCCCCGCACTTTTCGGGGACGCGATTCTGTTCGGTTGCGACGACGGGAAGGTCTACGCGCTGGATCGCCAATCGGGAAAGAAATTGTGGCAAACGGCTACTCGAGCCGAAGTCTGGTCATCGCCGATCATTCGCGATGGAGTTGTTTTTTTCGGCAGTGCCGACGGTGGTGTTTACGCAGTCGATGCTGAAACCGGGCACCCAAGATGGTCCCGCGACCTTGGCGGCAGAATTTATTCCACACCCTTTGCCGCTGAACATCAACTTTACATAGGCTGCGGCGACGGCAAGGTCTATTCTCTCGCGGCCGATTCCGGAAGAATTCTTTGGAGCACGCCGACCGGCAACGGGATCGATTCATCCCCTGCGGTTGCCGACGATCTCGTCCTCATCGGATCGGAGGACTTTTATGTGTATGCCTTGAACGCTAGCACCGGGGAGGTGCGCTGGAAATATGAAACCGGACTGGGCATCGCATCCTCACCAGCCATTTCGGGTGACTTTGCCGCGATTGGCAGCAAGGATGGATTCCTCTACGCTTTCGAACTCCAAACAGGCAAGCTGCGTTGGAAAACCGCGGTGGGAGATGTGGTGACGGCGCCACCCCTAATCGCCGAGGGCGCGGTCTGCATTCAAGCTGGAGGTTTGTTCGCTTTGGATCCGGCCAGCGGAAAGGTCTTGTGGAGAGCTGGCCTCGGCGGAGCCATCCAGTCGGTTCCCATACTCACTGGCGATGTCATCTATCTGGCGAGTTTGAACGGTGAGATTTATGCGCTTCGATAAGCAATGGCCGGTAGCTCTGCTGTTCGTATTTTTTTCAATCGGCGTAAGCGGGCGGGGTTCCGATAACCGTCTTGTTTACAAAAAAAAGTATGTCATGGGGACGGTGTTCGAGATCGCTGCCTATGGCGAATCACGCGAACAGGTTTCTGCCGCGATCGACAAGGCATTTCAAGAGATCGTCCGTATGGACGATCTGATGAGCAACTACAAAGCTGAGAGCGCCCTGAGTCATCTGAATCGGTCGGCACATTTCCACGCCGAAAGTATTTCGCCGGACTTGTATCGAGTCATCGAACGAGGGGTACAGTTATCCAAACTGTCGGACGGAAAATTCGACATCACTGTCGCGCCTCTGGTGAATTTATGGAAAGCTGCACTAGCGGGTGATTCAGTGCCCTCGCCTGCCCGGCAGCAGCAAGCCCAAGCGTGTGTCGGCTATGACAAGATCGAGTTGATTCCGCCGGACCATATCATGTTTCGATCCTCTTGCCTGCAGTTGGATTTGGGAGCGATTGGGAAAGGCTACGCCATTGACCGTGCTGCTGAGCTGCTGCATTCGCTGCGAATTGAGAACGCGTTCCTCAATGCCGGAGGAAGCACGATTATAGCTATGGGTTCTCCTCCAAAGCAGACGGCATGGCGTGTACGCCTGCGGGATCCTTCTCATACGATCGACCCGTACGTAATGCTCAAGAATGGAAGTGTGTCCACATCCGAGCAAACGACACCATCGATACTAGGGCACGATTCCCCGGGGCACATCATAGACCCGTCGACTGGAAAGCCCCTCGAGACACAGTTCGCGGTCAGTGTCATTGCTCCGACTGGAACGATGTCCGACGGTCTTTCCACTACGCTGCTGCTGCTCGGTCCGCAACAGGGCAAGGCATTGGTCGATAGAACGCCCGACGTTTCTGCCATCTGGCTCTCAGCAAAGGCACAGGTCACGACGGCGACGAATGGACCGCAGATTCTCTTCGGCGGAAAGCTGTGACAAGACCACGTTTGCGAACAACCCGTATGGCTTTCGGCAAGCCGATCCTTTTTCTCCTCCTTCTCTCTCCATTTGCCTGGGGCCGCGTATTCGTTCGCTGGAGCATCGCGGAGTTGCCTTCTGCGCGTTCGCTCGGTGTGACCGACATCGTATTCACATGGAACGACGGTATTTCTCCCCTGGTCGCGGCCGCCCGCAAGCAGGGATACCGAGTGTATGTTGAGATGCCGCTTCAGCAAGTGAAAGCGGCTGCGGAAGCGGGTGTCAAGGCTGGCTGGACAGGAATCATTCTTGAGATTGCTGCCTCAGAGAGCAAAGAATCTGAGAAACAACTTTCCGAGTTGCAATCCGCTTACCCGAAACTCCGGTTCCTCGTCCTCAACCGCAACGGCAAGCAACCCGATATGAGAGGCAGCCTGATCATCAAGCGCGACTCTATCCTCGAAGTGTCGAGTCCCACGGCACAACCGTGGATTGACACCAATCTCGCCTTGATCAAAGTCGAGCAGCAGTCTCGCCGCACGCAGGTTCCGCTTTACACCTTCGCGTGGGACGATCAGGGACAGCAAAAAGTTCTGTCTGCCGATGACTATTCATTGGCGGTGGCCGAGGCTGGTGCCTTTCATGCTGACTTGCTTCTTCAGCTCGACGAGCCATTGCAGAGAGCTCTCAACAGTCATGATGCAGAGGCTTGGAGGCTCTGGAATCAGGTCCGACCCGCGTTGAGATTTTCCAGTGCCAGCACCTCACAATCGTTGCGACCTGCGGTCAACGTCGGAGTGGCCGTTGATCACCTCGATATAGGGGATGAAGTTTTGAATCTGTTGAGCCGCCACAATATCCCGTTTCAGATATTTCTCGCGGCGGACTTGAAAGCCGAGGAGCTTAAGGGCTTCGACGTCCTGGTCATATTTGCTAAACCAGATAGAGAAACCCAGGAAAGGATTAAGGGTCTCGCAACCGGTGGCACGACCGTCGTGGTGGTGGATGCGCACGGTCGTTACGCGTGGCAGGGCAGTCCACCGGTCCAGGTCAACGAACACACCATTTCGTACGCAGTCGGAAACGGAAAGGTGCTCGAACTTTCCGAGGCAGTTACAGATCCTGAAATCTTCGCCCAGGATATTCGGCGACTGTTGGGCAAGCGCAATTCACTGCTCAGCCTATGGAATGGGCTTACTACCATCGCGGTGCCTTACAAAGATCGCCGTGAAACTGTGAGCCTGGTCGAACTTGTGAACTACTCCGCAGAACCAGTTCGTGTGCAGATGCAAGTCAAGGGATCGTTTCGCGCCGTTCGCTACGAGTCACCTGAACATGGATGTTGCGAGTCTCTTGCGCCCCTGAACCACGACGGATTCACCGAGTTTGTCATTCCGGATCTACGCATAGCCGGGCGCGTACACCTGGAATCGCAATAACGCAGCGCTCTGTCGCACGCTTCGAAAGAGTGCAATTATCGAAATCTGCGAATAAACAAAGTGTGGCGTTCGGAACGATACAGGCCCAAGACGTATAACGTGGGCTTCGCCTTTGTCGAATAAATTTGCTGGCGAATTCTGAGGACGGCGGCACCGACTGGAATGCCGAGAAGACGTGCGGTATGTGCATCGGCAGTGGTAGCGTCGACTTCTTCGTCGGAGTGGGCGATCTGGAGTCCGTGGTCGTGCTCTAGAACAGAAAACAGCGAGGCCCGGTCCAACTTGGCTCGACTCAAATCGGCAAACTCATCGGCAGACAAATAGCAAGTCTCGATCGCGAAGGGCTCATCTCCGCCAAGCCTAAGCCGTTCGACCTTGAGGAGGCGGCTTGTGGCCGGCAACGACAAACGTGCGGCAATCTCCTGTTCCGTCTCAATGACTCCAATGGAAAGAAGTTTGGAGGACACCGCCAGGCCACGGCCTGACATCTGCTCCGTGTAACTCATCAACTTGTTGAAATGGATCTTGGGTGGTGCAACAAACGTGCCCGCCCCGCGGCGGCGCACTACCAGGCCCTCCCGCTCCAGAGCAGTGAGTGCGTGGCGTGCTGTCATAAGACTGACGCCATGAATTCTGGCCAGCTCCCGCTCCGAATCCACCAGATCACCGGGTTTCAGCCGACCCAACTCCAGCTGCTTGATGATCGTTCCCTGGATCCGCTGGTAGGCGGGCAGCCCGTCATTCCGGACGTGTGACATCCAAACGTTCTCCTACGAAGCTGCACCATACTACAAAGTGCTCTAGGGCTCCAACACTAAATCGTATTTAGTTCGGGTTCGATAGGGCATTCCTGGCGTACGAAAACCTGAAACTCCAGGGAAATGACTACAGCCGTGCCTTCAAGGGGGCCCGCTCAGGTGCCATCATCGTAAGGCATTTACCCTAAATTAGTTACGGTCACCGTAAATGCTCCTACAACTCAATGATGAGGCTCAATTTCTATTGCGGACAGGACCGGATGACGAGTGTGTGTTCGGATTCGTAGTGCTTTCAGATTAAAATTCTTGTCCTCGCCTCCATTTTTTGCTTGACGACGGATGGCTATCCGCTATATAGCATGACCTCATCCTGTGAGGAGGCTTGTGATGAGACGGTCAATTGCGTTTATCTGCTCTCTCCTTCTGTCGGTAGCTGCAACCGGGGCCTTCCAGCGCGCTTGGGGCCAGGAGGTGACGGCCGCCATTGTGGGAACAGTTACGGATCCTAGCGGCGCTTCGGTGTCCGGCGTAACAGTGGTCGCCAAGGATACGGAGCGCGGGGTGGAATATACAACGAAAACCAATGAGTCCGGTGGTTACACCCTGACTCGCATTCCGGTTGGAACCTATCAACTCACTGCTTCCGCTCAAGGCTTTCAGACAGCCAAGTATCCTCCCTTTACTTTGGTCCTCAACCAAACTGCGAGAATTGATATCAAGCTGACGCTGGGTCAGGTATCCGAGACGGTCGAAGTATCAACCAGCGCACCAGTCCTGCAGACAGAAAACACCCAGGTTAGCACGATTCTTGATTCCCGCTCCGTAGAGGATTTGGCGCTCGTCAGCCGCAACTATGTGGAACTGACGCTGCTTACGCCGGGCTCTGTCTCTCCCAATCCGACGAATTTTCACAATGGCGACAATACCGCGAACGGGGCCCGCCCTTACATCAACGGCAATCGCGAGCAGGCAAACAATTTTGTTCTCGACGGGCTGGACAACAATCAGGTCTCAGACAACTTGCTCGGCTTTACTCCTGCCCCTGATGCCATCCAGGAATTCAATGTGATCACGAACAACGCCTCTGCCGAGTTCGGAAATTTCATGGGCGGCATCGTTAATACGACGATTAAGTCCGGTACGAATTCCTTCCACGGCGACGTATGGGAATACTTCCGAAATGATGTTCTTAACGCGAACAGCTGGGAGAACAACTTCAATAACCAACCCAGGAAGAAGCAGCGCTGGAACATGTTCGGTGGTGCGGTGGGTGGACCGATCGTCAAGAACAAGTTGTTCTTCTTCTTCGACTACCAGATGCAACGGTATGACTACCCCGCTGCGTCGCAAGGAGAAACTGTTTTTACGACGGCTGAGCGCGGTGGCGACTTCGGGGCGTTGTGCTCCGGAGGCTTTGACGCCAGCGGCGTCTGTCTGAAAGGAATTCAGCTCTACAATCCGTGTTCGGTTATCACGGCGCCCTGTGCAGCATCTACCTTCGTAACTGGAGCTAGAACTCCATTTCCCAGGAACGTCATTCCATTGGCGATGATTAACCCCGTGGCGAGCGCACTGTTTGCCTCCTCGGAGTACCCCTCGCCGGTAAATGCGAATACAACGGGGAGCAACGCTTTCAATACAGTCACACAGGCGTTCAATAATTCACAGTTTGACATCAAGGGCGACTTCAATGCGACCGCGAATGATCATATTTTTGGCCGCTACTCCCATGCTCATCAAGATAATCCGCTGACCAATTCATTCCCCATTTTTGGCAACAGCTTTGCCGTTGCACCCATTAACAACTACGTCCTCGACTGGAGCCACGCCGTCAACAGTGCGATGGTGAACGACGTTCGAGTCGGCGTGAATTACGTCAAGCTGAATAACGGATCTGACTTCCCGTCATCCATCGGAAATCTGGGTACAGATTTGGGGATAGCAAACGCCAACCCGCTGGGACCAGGTCTATTCCAATTGGGCTTCAACGGCGGGACTCCAAGTCAGCCCGGAACCGGCAATCTCACGAATGTGGGCTCTATTGGGATCGAGCAGAATTTCCGCAGCGCTGTGATCCAGCTTTCGGACGGACTGGTCCTAACCCGCGGCCATCACGAGATTCACACCGGCTTCGAGTTCTGGCGTGACCGAATCAATATCTTCTACACGGGCAACAGCGGCCGATTCGGAGGCATGTTCTTTGGCGGCAACTTCACCTCCGATAACCCTGCCGATCCAACCAGCAACACGGGCTTCGGCGGCGCCGATTTCTTTCTTGGGTTGCCGAACTCCTATGGTACCGGCATTTCAACCGGAGGCTGGGGACAGCGGTCCAGCGTTTTTGCCGGCTACGTTGAGGACAACTGGCGCGTCACTTCAGCCCTCACGCTTAATCTTGGTTTACGCTATGAAGTGCACACCCCATGGGTCGAACGTGACAATCGCCAGGTGAATGTCGGGCTCTTCAGCGGTCAGATTATCGCGCCGAACTGCGCACTTGTCGGGACGATACCATTCTCGTGCCAGAAGGGCAGTGCCGCACTCTACAACGGCTCGTACGGACTTCCCGCCATTCAGCCTCGGCTCGGCTTTGCCTGGTCTCCCGGCGACCGCAAGACCGTGCTACGGGGAGCCTTTACAGTTTCTTCGTATCTTGAAGGAACCGGTACCAACCTCCGACTGCCCATCAATCCGCCATTCAGCCCCGCGGAAACTCTAACCCAATTTAAGGGAACTACCTATCCCACGCCCACGGAAGCCGGCATTATCCCTCCAGCGGCATCCGGCTCGGATCCGTTTGCCGGCGCCCTGATTCGCGTATGGGATCCCCACGTTCAACCCGCGGTTAGCGATCAGTGGAACGTGACGGTCCAGCGGGAATTGAACAGCAGTACGACAGCTCAGGTTGGATACGTCGGTCAGCATGGTACGCATCTCATGGTGCCAATGCCCTACGCGCAAAAGCAACTGCTACCGAACAGTGCCTGCTCGATTCCTCCGTGCACTGCACCCAGTATCTTCCTCGCGGGGAATCCGGCATTGCAGAACGATATCTCGCAGATCTCCGGAACCGCTTCCGTAGGCTCGATGAACTACAATGCGTTGCAAGCAGTTCTGCAAAAGCGATACGGAAACGGGCTTCAGTATCAGGTGGCATACACCTATTCGAAGTGCAGAACCGACAACAGTGGATACTACGGCACGTGGGGCTCTACGCAGGCTGGCCCAGCGAGTCCGTACTATCAAAATCTGTATGACCCGCGTGCCGATTGGGCACCCTGCTACATGGACGTCTCCAATACCCTTACCGCCTACGCTGTGTACGACATTCCGTTCGGAAGAGGAAAAAAGTACGGAAGCAACGTCAACAGCGCGCTCAATGCGATAGCCGGAGGGTGGACCGTATCGCCGCTGGTTTCAGTTCGTGGCGGTTTTCCGCTCGCGCTGTATGACTTCGGTACTGATGTCACGGGGACTGGCTCGCGCGGCCTTCGCCCGGATTGTAATGGTGCGAGTCACGTTTTCGGTAGAAAGCCGGCGACGTCGGGCGGGCAGTTCATTGGATATCAATGGTACGACCCAACGCCGTATTCGGCGCCTGCCGTCGGACAGTTTGGTACCTGCCCGGCACAGGGGCCGATCCGTGGACCCGGTTATGCGGACGTTGATCTGAGCCTGCAAAAGAACTTCAACTTCACCGAAACTCTGAGGCTGCAATTCCGCGCAGATTTCGTCAACACCTTCAACCATGTCAACCTCAATTTGCCTGCCGATGCTCTCGGCACCAACATGGGGTTGATCAATACCTCGCAAGACCCACGCAATATTCAGTTCGCCCTGAAATTCTATTTCTAAGGCGCGCTGCTATCATGGGGCAGGCAGAGTTGATTCTCTGTCTGCCCCATTTGCTTATGGCTTTGAGGATTCATCGAGTATTCGTCTTCTTATCGATCCTTCTTCTTGGTTGCAGTTTGTCGCAAGCACAAACGGCACGTGAGAAAACTCCCCCCAGCCCAACCTCTTCCGAGAGAGGCCTGAAATTGGCAGAGGCTGGGAAATGCCCGGAAGCTCTCCCCGTTCTCCGGCAGGATGCTGCCGATCCACCCAACAAAGACATTAAGCGAGCCATCGGGCTTGCGATCATACGCTGCGCAATGACGCTCGACAGGCGGGACTTGGTTCTGGACGCCTTGAAATCTCTGAACAACGATTTCCCAACCGACCCGGAAGTTCTCTACATTTCCACCCATGCTTATACGGACCTGGCCATGCGGGAATCCCTGGATCTCGCCCGTAAAGCGCCAGATTCCTCTCAAGCACATGAAATGCAGGCCGAGGCTCTGGAAACTCAAGGGAAGTGGGATGCAGCTGCCAAGGAGTACAGATTAATCCTCGAGCGCTATCCTGATCTGCCGGGAATTCATTATCGGCTAGGGCGTGTATTGCTTTCTCAGCCGAATCCTCCCGCGGACATGGCTCAACAGGCACAGGAACAATTCGAAGAAGAGTTGAAGATCAATCCGGACAATCCCGGCGCCGAATACATCCTGGGGAAGATGGCGGAGCAATCCCAGAACTGGGATTCCGCCGAAGGGCATTATTCCCGCGCATCGAGACTCGATCCAGGATTTGGTGACGCATTTCTTGGGCTTGGAGTGTCGCTGATTTCACTCAAGCGATATTCTGAAGCTGTGAGACCTCTGGAGACCGCGGTAAAGCTTCAGCCGGGCAATCCCGCCGCGCATTACAACCTGGCTACGGCCCTGGCACGTGCAGGACGCAAAGAAGAAGCAGAGAAAGAGTTCGCGATCCATCGTCAAATGATGCAGAAAGGCGAAGCAGGAGATCAGGCAGGAACACAGCAGAATCCTAATTAGGGAGCCCACTTTTCTCCAGATACCCGAGCAGCAGTGAACAAGCCCTCAAAGCACAACTTTTTCCAGGCCCGGTCTTCGCGCCGCCAGTTCCTGAGGAGTGCGATAGGTGTGGCCAGTGTCTGCGGATTCCCGCATCTCGTGCGCGGCCTGCCCGAGCCCGTCTATCCGTTTGAAGAGATTCCACCTGAAAAAAACGGCATCCGCTGGGTTCACACTGCGGGAAAGTCCGCAGCCAGATTTCTTCCCGAAACCACTGGCCCGGGTTGTGCCTTCCTTGATTACGATAACGACGGCTGGATGGACATCTATCTCGTCAATAGCGGCAAGTGCGATTTCTACGATCCCAATCCACCTTTGCGGAACGCACTCTATCGCAATAACCGCGACGGCACGTTTACCGATGTCACCGAAAAGGCACGCGTGCAGGGAGGCGGATACGGCCAGGGAGTGGCTGTTGGCGACTACGATGGCGATGGCTTCCCCGACCTATATGTCACGCAATATGGAAGGAGCATTCTCTACCACAACAACGGTGACGGAACTTTCACCGACGTGACAGAAAAAGCCGGAGTGGCCGCACCGGGGTGGTCGGCCAGCGCAGTCTGGTTCGACTACGACAACGACGGCAAGCTCGATCTTTTTGTCTGCCAGTTCGTGGAATTTTCCAGAACGATCAATAAATCGTGCGGCACTGGCGAAGAAGGTAAACACGGCTACTGCATTCCACGCCTTTATAAGCCGATGCCGAGCTGGCTCTTTCACAATAACGGCGACGGCACATTCACCGATGTCAGCAAAAGCTCCGGCATCGCCGGCTCTCTCGGAAAGGCGTGGGGAGCGGTCGCTACCGACCTGAACAACGACGGCCTGATGGATTTGTTTGTCAGCAACGACACTGTGCCAAATTTTGTTTTTATGAATCGCGGAAAGGGAAAGTTTGAAGAAACCGGGACTTTCGCCGGTGTGGCTTACAGCGGCGACGGCCGGGCCCGATCAGGCATGGGCCTTGATTCTGCTGACTTCAATCAGGACGGGTGGATGGATTTGTTCGTGGCCAACATCGATCTGGAACGGTACGCTATCTATCAGAATAATCACGATGAGACGTTCGATGACCAGGCAGCTCCCACAGGAATCGGGATGGCGACGCGACTGATGAGTGGCTGGGGGCTGAAGTTCTTCGACTATGATAACGATGGATACTTGGACCTCTTTCTTGCCAATGGCAATCCTGACGATCTCATCGAGTCTATCCACAGTCTCGTAACATTTCAGGAGCCGCTGATGCTCTTTCACGGAACGGGAAAGAGTTTCGTGAACGTCAGCGCTCAGAGCGGACCCGTATTCGCCAAACCTTTGTCGGCACGCGGAATGGCCATCGGCGACTTCGATAACGATGGTGCGACCGATGTCCTCGTGGCAAACAACGATGGCGCCCCCGTTCTCCTGCACAATAACATCGGGAGTCAGAACCATTGGCTGGGCCTCAAGCTTGTCGGAACGAAATCGAATCCGGATGCGATCGGCGCGCGTATCACGTATCAGGCCGACGATCTTAAGCAGCAGAGAATGAAAGTCGGTGGTGGTAGTTTCTTGTCTTCCCACGATCCGCGGATGATCCTCGGAATCGGAAAGCGGACAAAGATCGATTGGCTGGAGATCAAGTGGCCGCTGCCCGGTGGCAAGGTCGAACGCTTTATCGGACTCCCAATCGACCGCTACGTCACTATCGTGGAAGGCGCGGGCAACTGGAAGTAGCGAATTGAGGTCTCGTCCTGGAGTTGCCATTCCGTGAAAGGTTTCGTCCTCAGGCAGGGCGTTTACGTCTTGCAACCAGACTGGTCGGCCACTCACCTCTTCCTGGACCAATATCAGACCGGGATTGAGAAATAGGGGCTAGGTCCAGGAGTATCTCGGCCAGGCTGATGGGTGTGGGCCTTAGAATACGCCTCGCTGCGTCGATGGCGGTTGTGAGGTTCCACACATCAGCAACATCCTCTTCCGTGACTCTATTTTTGGGTGGCTTGTCGATGACAATGCGGCGATTTCTCCCGTCTCTCTTAATCGCAATTCAATTTGCTGCCGCGCCATCCTTCGGACAGCAGCCCCGTTTCAAGATTCTTGCGTTCTATTCCGACAAAACGGAACCAGATCACGTTCAATTCGCAAATGAAGCTGTGAAGTTCCTAAGTGAGCATGCGGCGAGGGAGCATTTCACATTTGAAGCAACCACCAGGTGGGAAGACCTGAATGACGAGCGGTTAAAGGATTATCAACTGATCGTTTGGCTTAACGAGTCGCCCACGAACCCTGCGCAGAGAAGCGCTTTCGAGCGTTACATGGGAAGCGGCGGAGCCTGGCTGGGCTTTCATGCGGCCGCCTACAACGACAACGACACGAACTGGCCATGGTTCGTCGACTTCCTCGGAGGCGCTGTGTTTCACATCAACAGCTGGCCTCCGCTGCCGGCGCGCCTTCTGATCGATGATCCGGCTCATCCCATCACGGCAGAAATTCCAGTCGATCTCGAATCACCTGCGAACGAGTGGTATATCTGGAAGCCCAGTCCTCGGCTGAACAAAGATGTGCAGGTGCTTGCCTCGTTCGATCCCGCGAACTACCCGATCGGATTCAAAGACGTCCTCGCCGCCGGCGACCTGCCGGTAATGTGGACCAACACGAAATACAAAATGGTCTACGTGAATATGGGACACGGCGACAAAATCTTCGCCAGTCCCATGCAAAACCAGCTCATCGACAATGCTGTGAACTGGCTGGGTACCGGAGCGAAACAACGTGCAAGGCCAGAAGATGCGAAACAGCATGCAACGCTACAAGCAATTGGAATCCGGATCAATCCGACCGGGATTGCACTCAATCCACAGACCGGCAAATTCTATGCCGTAAATACCAGGGAAGATGCTGTCACCGTGCTCGATGCAGATGGACAATTTCTTGCGCGAGTGCCAGTCGGGAAGGAACCCGAATCGATTGCGGTCAATCCCGAGGCGAATCGTGTTTACGTCGCGAATGGAGGCAGCGGAAATGTGAGTGTGATTGACGGAGCAACGGAAAAGGTAATCGCGACTGTGACCGTCGGCGATCTTCCTTATACGCTGGCGGTCAATCGGGCGACAAACAAAGTCTACGTATCGCGGACGTTCAGCGATGTCACGGTAATCGTCGACGGAAAAACAAATATCGCCCGCACCCTGAAAGCGGGCGCAGGCGATGCAGTTGCCGCAGAGTCTGTGGATAGCAATACCTACCTGATTAACTATGAGGCTCCTCAGCTAACGGTTTTTGACGGCATGGATGACCATGTCTTCAAAATAGAAGCCCCGAACCACCTCTGGGCGCTCGCTGCAAATCCGGCAACCAGGAAGATCTACGCCGTCAGTGCGGGCAGCGCCAGTGTAGCTGTGATCGACGGAAAATCTCGCGCTACCAGGTTTTTGAAGGCAGGCGAAATTCCTTGCGCGGTCACAGTTGATCCCTCCTCGAGCAGGGTGTACGTGGCAAACTATGCGAGTGGCAGCGTTACGGTGATTGACGGTGTCAGCGACTCGGTCATGACGACTGTGAAAGCCAGCCCACGCCCCCAGGCGATTGCCGTGGATTCAAGCAATCACAGGGTATACGTTGCCAGTATGCGCGAGGGCCGCACAACCGTTCTGGATGGGACGAATAATTCAGTCATGACTACGCTGGAAACCGGCAAGGCGCCCTTTGCAATCGCGGTCAACGGTAAGACTCACAAAGCGGTTGTACTTGGGCTTGAAGGCGATCTGACTGTCATTGATGGAACGACTTTGGAAACGTCGTCGCCTTCGATTCCGCGACGATGAGGCGCCCCAAGATTACCGTCCGGTTGGATCGAGTTTTCGAGAAATCTGAGACGGCAAGCTTGTCAATTCGGCTTCGGCTTGCGGACGGCAATCAGCGAAACTTGCTCTAATCCGGGGAAATGATCATCCTTGTCCGGCTTGCGTTCCGTAGGTGCGATCTGCTGAACGTCTGTCCGCGCAGGAAGCACAGTACCGAAATACTGGGCATACACTTCGTTGAATGTGGACAAATCGGAGATATCGTCGAGATAAACATTGGTGGCCACCACCTGATCAAATGCCATCCCGGCTTCCTCCAGATTGTCGAGTTGATTGCGCATCGTCTGGCGCAGTTGATGTGGCGTTGTCGTTGCGTAAATGCCGCCATGGGGGCCGGGGATGAAACCGTCCTTGGCCGAGCAGTACAGCGTATCACCGGCAAACACGCACGGACTCGCTGTCGGACTGGGCGGCATGTTTTTCGGTCGCACCGCCTTTCGCTGCCTGAGGTCGCGCACTGCGACGCCCGTGTACTCGATGTGTGCGCCGCTGGGAAGGCTTGAAACCTGGATCGTAGCGCGGGCCGGTGTATTTCCAAACTCAAAGCGACGTGCGTAATGTTCATTCATCACACGCGTCGGCATCTGCGCCGTCAGGTACGGATTCACGAAGACCATGTTTTTAAGATCCAGCCCGGCTGCTTTTACTACGGCTTCCATCCTGTCGAGGGCGAGATCGACTTGGGAGGCAGGATCATCCGGAACTCTCCCAGTCGCGGGATCAACGCCGGCCATGCTGGAGACGAACAAGCGATCGCCGGTAAGCATTCCAGGAGGAGCAGAGTCGTCCGGCTTATAGCTTTGGGGATACACCGGCTTTTTATCCTCAAGACTGTGTACCGCAACCGCATTGATCGCAATCGCTGACTCGGGAGTGCGCGCGATTCCAAGCACCGCCCGGGCGGGCTGGGACGTTCCGAAATATTCGGCGAATGCTTTGCTCATCTCCTCGTACTTACTCATGTCCTCCAGGTACACCTGGACATAGACCACGTGCTCCATGGTCAATCCAGCGGCCTTTACGATCACCTCGATGTTCGCTAAAGCCTGTTTGACCTGCCCTCGGAAGGTTGGGGAAACCGTGCCATCCGGTTTTCTGGGCCCTTGCGCAGAAACGTAGAGGTAGTCACCCGCATCGATACCTGGCGAGGAATAACTAGTCGTGTGTGCTGCTGCTGATGCCGGAACGACGGCGCGGATCTGTTCTTGTGCCCCGACTGCAGAACAAAATACGAGCACGAATATCCACAATTGCATCGAGAGGCTCGGACGTATCATCTTCACGATGACCTCGCCTCAGGCTGCCTTCTTTTGCGCAGCGCTCAGGATCTCTCGCAGTCTTTGTCCGACAATGATCTCCTCTCCCGGCTTGATCGTCATGGACACCAGCTCAATATGATCGGCTTCCTTGAGCTCTTTGCGATTTGGGTTGCCCTCGCGAACGGCCTTGACCAGGCTGGGATTGTCGGCGCCAAGCACTTCGATGACCGGATCGCCTGAGCGCAGTTCCTGCACGCAATCCGAAATTTTGTATCGCCAGCCTTCTTGATCCCAGTACACCCTCAGCGTTGGATACCGATTGCCGTCGTCAGGAATGAACGTATCGGTTCTCACTCCCGGTACAGTCTCGACGAGCTTCCGGATCCGATCGAGACGCCCGTTCCACTCCGTATAGAGCTTTTTGTCGTCAAGCTTCAGCCATGTCTCGAGCGCAGTAAGGCAGCCGATGATTTCCTCTTTGCCGACCTTCATGGGCCGGCAGACAGCCCCCTCACGCGGGCTGCAATTCAGCAGCGCAGCCTCAATCAAGTCTTTGCGTCCGAGAAGCAGGCCGCTGCACTGCGGACCACACAAACCCTTTCCCCCCGAGAAGCAATAGAGGTCGATTCCCATGCGAGCATAGAGCTTGGCATTTTCGACGGGAGGAATGCCCGCGGCGTCATCGAGCAGCATCGGTACCTTGTGGTCCTTTGCGATGGCCAAGTCTTTTTGGAGCTTCTCTCCCAGGTCGGTCGTATAGATCATCGCAGTCTGTTCGTTGATGGCATTGGCCAGTTCCTCTGCGGAATACACGAGCACGAGCTTGGCTCCTGTCAGCCGGATGGCACTGTCAAAGGCGCTCCGGCCGCCGACCATGACAACTTCATGTTTCAGACCGGTTGTGTCGGGAAGTTGCCAGATGTGCTTGTCGTCGGTGCCCGCCATGCATCCCGCCGTAGCGGCGGCCATGGCTCCGGCCGCTCCGGAGGTGACGATGCCGGATTCCGCCCCCGTCAATTCCGACAAGCGTCGCCCGACGGCACGCTGCAAATCAAGCATGTTGACGAAGTGCTGCGCCGCTTCTACCTGGGCTTCTCGTACTTCGGGGAATTCCAGCGACCCGCTCAGATACGTCCACGTTCCGCGGCAATTAATCACCGTCTTAACGCCGAGCCGCGAGTAAACATTCTGGCGCGGATCACGGCCAACAGCCGACGCGGCTTGCGCATAGAGGTCGCGTGCAGCAATCTGGGTAAGTAAGGGCGCAGCCGAGAGCAGTTTTACAAACGATCTACGGCTGGAATTTTGCATTGGCATGAAGTTCCCCGCGTGAACGCTGGTATACCACAGAATCTTCTTGACGCAAATCGAAATCTTTCGTTTTATTAGGATTCATTTCGTTTCAATGGATGCGCGTGGGACGCAATTTCGCATGTTAGTCTCAATCGCCGCCTGGTGAGTACCGCAAAGATGATCATGACACCCCACTCCACTCCGTCGCCGCGTCGCCAATCGTGGCGACGAATGCTCGTTGTCGCGTTTGCCTCGATGCTGATGATTACGGCCGCAGCCAGCCAAGTAGATTCGCCAAAAGGGAGCGACTGCCGCGTCGAACCCGTCGATTACAAAGGATGGCAGGCGCAGCAAATTTCCAACCGATGGGTGCAGCTCATTGTTGTGCCGCAGAATGGCGGACGATTGATGCAAGTCACGTTTGCGGGACATCCATATCTGTTCGTCAATCCCAAGCTCGCTGGCAAGTACTTTCCTCCCAGTTCCAGCCAGTGGTTCAATTACGGCGGCGACAAACTCTGGCTCCTGCCCGAGGGCACTAATGACGAACAACACTGGGCTGGAAACTCCGACATCCTCGATGACGGCCCGTTCACCTTCCGAAAAATCTCGGAAGGCAAGAGTTGCGAGATCGAACTGACCGGTCCATCCGACCCTCAGACCGGGATTCAATTCACGCGCACCATTCGTTTAGAAGCCGATTCTCCCCGGATCAGCTTTCATGCATCCATGAAGAATGTGACTGGGCATAATCTCGAATGGTCGATGCAGTCGGTCTCGCAGTACGACACATCAGCTCCCGGAGGATCTGGTTCTGATGCAAGACAGCGGAATCAGGACTTCTGGACCTTTACGCCAGTCAACCCATCCAGCAGTTATTTGAATCGATATCACGTTCGCTTCGGCCCGGCGGAAAATCCGGCGGCACGCGTGCGAGACGACGGTCTGTTTACCGTGCACTATGTGCATATGGCCGCGGAATTGTGGCTCGATTCGACCCAAGGGTGGCTCGCCGTGGTCGACGGCACCAACCATTACGGCATGGTCGAACGCTTTCAGTATGACGAGCGCAAGCCATATCCGGGCAAAGCCTCAGTCATTTTCTGGACCAACGGGCCGGAAATGCGCTTGAACCGTGATGGGAATCCATCGATGAGTGCCGATCCGGATGCCAGTCCCTACTATCTGGAGGCGGAACTCAATAGCCCCATGTGCCGGCTGCGTCCGGGTGAGTCCTGCACCATGGACACCGAGTGGTATCCCACACGCGCTGGAAATGAGTTCCGCGGTGTCACCGATGCGGGTATCGTGATTCGCCCCCTCAAAGCAACGGCTCGGGAGAACGGCAAACTTGGTCTCTCGGGATCGTTTGGCGTTTTCTATTCGGGGAAGCTTGTTGTGCGCCTCTATGATGAGCATGGGCACGCAGCAGCTTTGACAGACGTCGCGCAGGTTACCCCGGATACACTCGTGTCTCTGGACAGCGAGATCGCGGCTCCGGGGAAATGCTCGCGGCTCTCGCTTCACCTCATCGACGAGGGAGGACTCGATCGCGGGGCACTCCAGGAAGTGCGACTCAGTGGCGAGGATAAGGATTGACATGAGACGGCAACTTGGGGCAGCCGTTCTTGTCTTCCTCGTCGCGTGGAACGGGCCAAAACTCGTCGGACAACAAAAAGAAGCCGCGCCCGGTTCAGCGCTACATGTCACCGCCGAAGACCTCCTCACGCGGCCCGTTGGAGAGAACTGGCCCTCGTACAACGGCGACTACACCGGACGTCGCTTCAGCGCCTTGCATCAGATCAACCGCAACAATGCAGCCCAGCTGCGCGCTGCCTGGGTTTTTCATCCAGGAAACTCGCAGAGGTTGGAAGCGACCCCGGTCGTCGTTCGCGGCGTAATGTACATTACTTCCGCGAATGACGTCTTCGCTCTCGACGCGAGCACGGGACGCTCTCTGTGGCACTATGCTCGCCCGATAAGCTCGGGACTGCTCGACGACGCTGCGGCCCACAAGAGTCGCGGGGTAGCTGTTTGGGAACAGTATGTTTACTCAGAGACCGACGATGCGCACCTTCTCTGTCTTGACGCTCGCTCGGGCAATCTGCTGTGGGACGTGCAGTACGCCGATAAGGTCAAGCAATACGGAGCCACCAGTGCCCCTCTGATCATCAAAGACGAAGTGATCGTTGGCACCTCAGGGGGCGATTCGGGAGTGCGTGGCTTTTTGGCCGCTTACGATGCGAGGAAGGGAACTCTACGATGGAAATTGTGGACGATTCCCGGGCCGGGAGAATTCGGTTCTGAAAGCTGGCCGGGCGACTTGTACCTGCACGGCGGCGGTACAACCTGGATGCCGGGCACCTACGATCCCGAACTCGACATGCTCTATTGGACCACCAGCAACGCCGCACCTGACTTCGACGGAAGCGGGCGCCCGGGCGATGACCTGTACACCGCGTGCGTCCTGGCCATTGATCCGAACACTGGCAAGCTCAAATGGCATTTCCAGTTCACTCCGCATGACGTTTATGACTATGACGCGAATGAAACTCCCGTCTTGGTGGATCGAGAAGAAAACGGCACAACGCGTCATTTGCTGCTCCAGGCCAACCGAAATGGATTCTTCTATGTACTCGATCGGACCAACGGCAAATTTCTGCGGGCTACGCCATTTGTGGAAAAGCTGAATTGGGCGACTGCCATCGACGCTTCCGGACGCCCCGTGCTGTCGGGCCGAGTCCCGACGAAAGATGGTACCTACATCTGTCCAGGCGTCGTCGGCGCCACGAACTGGTTTTCACCTTCGTATAACCCTGACACTGGACTGTTTTATGTAATGGCGCTCGAGGCCTGCAATCTCTATTTCTCTAAGCCAAAACCGTTCACCCAGGGCGAGACTTTCTATGGGACTGGCACAAAGCATCCTCTCGGCGAAGATTCCCGAAAGGTGTTGCTCGCGATCTCTCCGTCGGACGGAAAGAAAATGTGGCAGTATCCGCAAATCGGCCGCGGAGGTTCCTGGGGAGGTACCCTCACCACCGCGGGCGGGCTCGTCTTCATCGCTGACGATGCCGAGTCCTTCGAAGCGGTCGATGCTGACACCGGCCGCACGCTCTGGCACTTCAATACTGGTCAGTCATTTAGCGCATCGCCAATGACCTATGCGGTCGACGGAGTTCAGTACGTAGCCATTGCCGCCGGAAGCGATGTATTCAGTTTCACGCTGCCACGCTGACCGCCTAGTGTTTTGATACAGCCAGGTATGGAACAAATCCCGTGGTCTCGGTTTTAAGCTTGTAGACCGACGTGGTTGCCGTGATGTATAGCGTGTCGTATTGCGCATCGCCCCACGCCAGGTTGGCAGGTTGTTCCGGCATGACGATCGTCCCCAAATGATTACCATTGGCATCCCAGATCCAGATGCCTTTCGGTCCGGTCACAAATAGATTTCCCTTTTCGTCGATTTTGATTCCGTCCGGTACGCCGTCATGTTTTCCTCCAGGCTCTTCTCCAAAAACCCGTCCGTTGGTTAACGTGCCATCGGAGGCCACATCGTACACGCGGATGTTGCGCTGCTCGCTGTCATCCACATAAAACTTCTTGCCGTCGGGAGAGAACGTCAGGCCGTTCGGCTGGGTCAGGTCACGCGTCAGTAAGCGTACATTGCCGGCGTCATCCAGCCGATAAACGCCCTGAAATGCGATCTCCTGCTTTTCCCCCTGTACGAGATCGAGGGTCGGATCGGTAAAGTAGAGCGCGCCATCCGGTCCCACGATTACATCGTTGGGACTGTTAAGCCGTTTACCTTCATAGCGATCGGCCAGCACTTTGTACTTCCCGTCCGGAGTCACCTCAATGATGGCACGCAACACGCTCGCGCAATCGATGAGTCGATGCTGTCGGTCGAGAGTATTTCCATCGGGGTCGCCGAGCGCGATCACTTCTTCCTTCTTTCCATCTGCATACACGCGAAAAATCTTGTTGATGGTTTCGTCGCTGACATACAGAAATCCCGCAGCATCCCACATCGGACCTTCGGTGAATCCGAAGCCAGTTGCCACGGTTTCCAGCTTTGCATCCCCGGCAACGAGTTCTGAGAATTTGGCAGAAAGCGGTTCAAGCTTGAAAGTCCGGGCATCTTGGCCAAGGAGAATCGCTGAACAGAGGACGATAGCCAACAGGAAGGGCAGATTATTCATTCCCAGTCGTCCTTATGTTTTGTGGGTATGGTGTTCGGGTTGGGCGTATTCATCAGATAGTTCACCAGATCATCGAGTTCGGCATCGCTGAGCTTTTCTCGGTAATCTGTCGGCATCAAAGACCCCTCTCGGCGTTCGCAACTCTGCACGTCGCTCTTTCTCAGGAAATGAAAACTTCCATCCGCGGTCTGCAGCTGGATAGAAAAATTGTCCTCGTTGCGAATCAACCCTTCAATGTGCTCACCCTGCGTCGTTGTTACGATTGCCGCCCGATATCCTTGTGCGGGTACTCTGGGCGAGCGGAGAATCTCATCGCGTACCCCCTCCGCAGATGCAGTCGCCGCGTAGCCAGTGAGATCTGGAGCAAGGAAACCGCCTTTGCCGGCCACAGCGTGGCAACTGGAACACCCGCCTTTCCCAAAGAAGATTCCCGCGCCACGTTTTGCGTCACCCGGAAGCGTACCTGCCTCACCCTTTCCTTGCAGCGAACGCAAATAGCCAACGAGTCCGCGGACCTGAGCTGCGCTGAGTGTCCGAAACGCCGGCATGCCGGTTCCAGGTACACCGTTGGAAATAACGCTGGCCAATTGAGCGTCAGAAAGATCCCGCACTGTGGCACTCGTCGTAATGTCGACGGCCTTGTCGCTTCCGCGACCATCGAGTCCATGACAGGCCGCGCACACGGAGTTAAAAGTGCTTCGCCCTGGTACGGCAGCCTTCGGCTGAGCGGAGGAAGGATTTTGCTTCACCTGGGACAAGCAGAGCAGAGACACTAATAGAATCGCAGGTATGACAGAGGAACGTGGAAAGCCGTGGCCTGGAAGCATAGAGAAGCGGCCAACATTCTATCGCACGCGAGTGACCGGACTCTGCATCGTTGCGTATTTTCACACAGTAAGAACGAATTCAGAGAAAAGCCGATGGCTCCGAAGATCTTCAAAATTTGCAGGATTTGCCTCGATGGTCTCTTTAAAATACAACCGTTGTGATGTTAAAGTGCGCGACGGATTCATCGGACCCCTCAGACTATGGAGAAGCGAATGCACCAAATCCCAGGCTTTTTAAGACTACGCATCGTTGTAAGTATTGTGGCGGCGTCCACCTTTGTTTCTGCCATAACTTTCTACGTACGCCACGCCAACGCCCAATCCACATCGACTGCGACAACTCCCTTGAGTGACAGCGAACTCGTGGCGCAGTTCCGCCACGTGGAAGTCGCCTCGGTGTCCGATGCGCTGGAGCAATTGATCCACAAGCGTATGTATATGACTCATCGCATGCAGCCGATCTTCACGTCGAAGTTTGCTGGGTACGCACGAACGGTGCAACTCAAGAAAGACGAGGGCAACAACGATCCCGGAGCCCTCACAGGTATGCTGGAAGCGATCGACCAGGGATCGACGGATTCTGTCTATGTGATGGTCGTGGAAGACGGTGAGGACATCGCCGGCATGGGCGGACTGATGGGCACGGCGATGTCGGTCCGCGGCTACGCAGGGGCCGTCATCGACGGTGGTGTGCGTGATGTCGCTTATCTTCGAAAAATCGGCTTCCCGGTCTTTGCCACCGGGATTGTTGCTTCCACCTCGGTGCATCACTACAAATTCGGCGGAGGGCAAATCCCGGTGGTGTGCAATGGAGTCCCCGTCAACCCGGGTGATATCGTGGTGGCCGATAGCGATGGCGTCGCCGTGGTTCCAAAAGCTAATGCACAGGCCGTTCTCACTCTGGCCCAACAGATGGACTACAAAGAGCATTCGATGTACGCGCTGATCGAGCAGTGGAAATCCATCGTGCAGGCAGTTAAGAAAGTGGGACGACTGTAGGGGCCCACCTTGCGCAAAACCCAAAGTTCGGTCCCGCATAAGGTGACGACCTCCTGCCAATGCCCCAGCTAAAAACAACCCGTATCCGCTGGTTCCTGGTGTTCTGGTTGTTCGTCCTGAGTGCCGTTTCTTATCTCGATCGCGTCAACATTTCGATCGCCGGCGGAGCCATTACCGATGCCTATCAGCTGTCCAACGTGCAACTCGGCAAGGTCTTCAGCGCCATGCTGGTCGGCTACGCACTCTTTCAGACTGTGGGAGGACGCCTTGCCGATCGTTTCGGCGCGCGCCGCGTCTTGACCCTCGGAGTTATATGGTGGGGAGTTTTCACCGCTTTGACGGCGCTGGTGCCTGCGAGCATGACGGGTGCCTTATACGCCTTTGCTGCAGTGCGTTTCTTCCTTGGTGCAGGCGAAGCGGTCATTTATCCGGCCGCGAACCAGTTCATTGCGCGCTGGATTCCGTTCCGCGAGCGCGGCATCGCGAACGGATTGATCTTCGCCGGCGTCGGAGCCGGGGCTGGTTTCACGCCGCCTCTGATCACATACTTCATGATGCATTACGGTTGGCGCTCTTCGTTCTGGGTCTGTGCCGTGATCGGATTCCTGGCGGGAGCCGTCTGGTTCTTGGCCGCTCGCGATACACCCGCCGAGCACAAACTCGTATCTCCTTCGGAACTGGCCGAAATTCAATCTGGCCTCTCGCTTGAACCCGCTGCCGCGACGGCCGGCAAGCAAACTCCGATGCTGGTCCCATGGCGGAGTGTTCTGCGCAGCAAAGAAGTCCTGGGTCTGACCGTCAGCTATTTCTGTTACGGGTACGTCGCCTGGATTTTTTTCAGCTGGTTCTTCATCTATCTTTCCAAGGTCAGAGGATTGAACCTCAAGGCAAGCAGCCGATACTCGATGCTGCCATTTATTGCGATGGCCCTGGGTTGCTTGCTTGGTGGAGTCTTAAACGATCGGCTTACGCGACGGTATGGCCCGCGCGTAGGGCGTTGCGGTGTAGCAGCCGTCGCGGTGGTGATTGCCGGACTATTTATTGCCTTTGGTGCTTACGCCCACAGTACCCCTGTGGCCAGCATGATCCTTGCGGGCGGCGCCGGCGCGCTCTACATTTCCCAGAGTTCGTTTTGGTCGGTGTCCGCCGACATCGCCGGTACGTCGTCGGGCTCGGTTTCTGGTTTCATGAACATGGGCGCCCAGATTGGCGCCGCCATCACGGCTTCACTGACTCCATGGATCGCGGCCCGGTTTGGCTGGAGCGCATCCTTTCTGGTCGCAGCCGCCCTCTGTCTGGTCGGAGCCGGCAGTTGGCTACTGGTGGATCCGACGAAGAAACTCGTCTTTCAGCAAAATGAAACCACGGTTGTCGCGGAGCGCACGAATCTGGCGACGAAATCGAACAACTGAGTTCCGAGCAGTGCAGCTTTCTTGCGTCCGAATCATGAACAGATCGCATAAGGAAATTACAGGTTTGTTTTGGATACCGCGCTCGTCTGTGCTGCCGGTCCTCTTTTGTGTTCTCTTCGGCAGTTTTCGTCCAGCCTCGGCTCAGAATGCCGTCGACCTGAAACCATCCCCGCAGCAAGTGGAGTGGCAAGACCTGGAAATGGGAGCAATCATCCACTTTGGCCCCAACACGTTCATGGACCGCGAATGGGGAGACGGCACTGCCGATCCAAAGGTTTTCAACCCGACGCAATTCGATCCGGAACAGTGGATGCGGGCATTGCAATCAGCGGGCATCCGCTACGTGATCTTCGTGGCCAAGCATCACGACGGATTCTGTCTCTGGCCGACGGCGCAGACCGATTACAGCGTGAAAAGCAGCCCCTTTGAGAACGGCAAAGGAGACGTGGTGGCGCGGGTTGAGCAGGCTGCGCGCAAATACGGAATGAAGTTCGGAGTGTATCTCTCCCCGTGGGATCGCCACGAACCGCGCTACAGCAATTCCGCCGAATACGACAAGTACTACACCGCTGAGCTCGATGAACTCGCGCAACACTACGGCCAACTCGAAGAATTCTGGCTCGATGGCGCAGGCAGCGGTGGCCACATCTACAACTTTCCTCGCATTGTGGAAGAGTTGCGCATGTTGCAGCCGAATACCTTGGTATTTGCCGACATGGCGCTGTTTGAGTACGGGGATATTCGTTGGGTGGGAAATGAAGACGGTGTCATCCCGTATGAGAACTGGAACGTGATCGACCGCCACGGATATCTACGATGGCGCCCGGTCGAAGCTGATACGCCGCTCCGCAAGAATCACTGGTTCTGGCATCCCCATGACGAAGCAAGCCTGAAGAGCGTGCCGGAACTGATGACCACCTACGAGCAAACGGTCGGCCGCGGTGGGCAACTGGTTCTCGGCATCGCCCCAGATGACCGCGGCCTGGTCCCCGATGCCGACGTTGCACGACTAAAGGAATTTGGCGATGCCGTTCGCGACCGCTACGGCCACAACCTGGTCGAGAAACATCTAAAGACCGGTGCCGAACAAGATCTCGCTCTTGATGGCGATCCTGATACGTTCTGGTCAGCGCCACCCGGTTCGCATCATGCAGTGCTCGAAGTGAGTTTTGCGCGCCCGGTCACGTTCGATCGGGCCTCAACGACGGAGTGGCTCAATACCGGGCAGCACGTTCAGCTTTACGCCATCGAAGTCCTCAGAGAAGGGAAGTGGACGGCCATCGCTCGTGGGCAAGCGATCGGCCACAAGCGCATCAACGAGTTTTCGCCTGTATCAGCTTCCCGCGTGCGCCTGCATATCCTGTCTGCGTCTGATCAGGCGCATATCCGGGAGTTCCAGCTTTTCGATTCGACCGCTTCCCGGAGTGCCCATTAAAATCGCACCGACGCAAATGCCTGCAGCCAGTGTGAGCCGGCGATTGCATCGCAAAACGATAGTGAGTCGTCACTATGCCTGAACCGGTGCTGCTCGAAGTATGTGTTGACTCAGTTGCGTCCGCTGTGGCGGCCCAGCGGGGCGGCGCTCATCGGATTGAGCTATGCAGTGATTTGCTTGAAGGGGGCGTGACGCCAAGCCTGGGTCTGCTCGCGTTCATTCGCTCCAAGGTTTCTATTGGTGTGCATCTCATCATTCGGCCTCGTCCCGGGGATTTTTGTTACTCAGACGCAGAGTTCGAGGTCATGCAGCGCGACATCGAGCTCGCCAGGAGCACGCGCGCCGACGGCGTGGTGCTTGGCATCCTCAAGCCGGACGGGAGAGTCGACGTCGAACGAACGCGAGCACTGGTCGAAGCAGCGCGGCCGCTCTCGGTCACATTTCATCGCGCCTTCGACGTCTCCGCGAACCTCCACGAGGCTTTGGAAGATGTCTGCACGACCGGAGCGGTCAGGCTCCTAACCTCGGGTGGTGAACAGGAGTGCTTGCAGGGCGTCGACACAGTAGCGCGCCTGGTTCAGGCTTCACGCGGACGCCTCAGGGTCATGGCCGGTGGCAGGATCGGAATCAAGAATGCCGCTACGATCATCGAGCGAACAGGTGTTTCCGAGATTCACGTCGGCTTGGCCACTCCAGTTAGCGGCGCCAATATGAACCACACTCCCCGCCGCTTATCGCTCGGCAAGGCACAAGACCGCGAATTCCAGCAGACCGAGGTGCTCGAAGAGAACGTCCGCGACTTGATTCGTGCGATTTCCTCCGTGTCCGGAGCCGTTTGACGGGGTTCGGCGCGTTGGGCGGGAAGTAAGCAACACAGGCTTCATCTCCACATCCCGGCGCCTTGGGCCGCCGAGCAAACATAGAGATCCGAAGTGATTCCAGTCTTCTCTCGGTAGGCCTGAGTGATCTTCTGCCGGAATGCCTCCACTGAATGCGAGCGGACCAGTGTGATCGTGCAGCCGCCAAATCCTCCACCCGTCATTCGCGACCCATACACGCCATCACATGAAGAAGCAATCTCGACCAGCAGATCAAGTTCCGTGCTGCTAACCTCGTAGTCGAACTGCAGGCTGCGATGCGATTCGTACATCAGTTGCCCAAACCGGCCCAAGTTGCTGTTGCGGAGCGCGTCGGCCGCATCGAGCACCCGCTGGTTTTCACTGATCACGTGACGGCATCGGCGGTACACCACGTCCGTAAGCTCCATCTTGTGTTTCTCCAGATCGGCCAGCCCAACGTCACGCAGCGCCTGCACGCCGGGCGTACCCCTTTGGAACACCTTGACCCCCGCTTCACACTCCGCGCGCCGGCGGTTATATTCCCCGCTCGCCAGTTCGTGCTTCACCATGCTATTGCAGATCACCAGCCGCGCATCATCGGGAATCAGCAGCGATTGCGACTCGAGCGAACGGCAGTCAAGCATGAGTGCGTGCCCAGCACTTGCAAACACGGCAATAAACTGATCCATGATGCCGCACCGCGTGCCCACATACTCATGCTCAGCGCGCTGGGCGATCTTAACCAGATCCAGTGGCGGCACGTCCGCATGCGACGTGCCTAGCAGTGCCAGTCCAGTTGCGACTTCGAGCGAGGCTGAGGAACTAAGCCCCGCTCCCATCGGAACCTGACCCTGAATAATGAGATTGGCGCCTGCTAGCGGGACACCCTTGCTCTGGAGAACGGCCGCCACCCCTCGCACAAAGTCACTCCAGTGCTTGCGAGGTGGCCCGTCCAGCGTATCGAGGGACAGGTCAATGGCCTCCCGGAACTCTTCGGACCGCACGTGCAACGTGCGATCAGTGCGGGTGCTGGCTGCGATCCACGTATAGAAACCGATCGCGGCCGGCATCACGAACCCGTCGTTGTAGTCGGTGTGTTCGCCAACCAGGTTCACACGCCCCGGAGCCCGGAAGATTGCCGGTCGGATGTGATACGAACGCTGGAATTCGTCGATGAGGAATTCCGCCGTCGACTCATAGCTCGTAGGAGAACTCGCCATTCGCAATTTTCCTGCTGCCCTATACCCGCTTAATCGCCGGGAGCCCACGACCTCCGACAGCCGGCCAATGCCGGGGAACTACTTGACTCCGCATCTTAGCAGGAGATGAGGATGAGATGAGGTTTGACTTACAAGCGGCAGGGAAATAGTAATGAAAATAGTGATAAAGACCGACGGCCCCCGGTAAATCGCATGGGTCGAAGCGCACCGGATTTTGTTCTCCTCAGAATCGCGCCCCTCAAAACATCCGACAGTTGCTGCAAGCGCCCGCACGCCTCTAGAATCTGGCAATAATCGTTTGCCCGCCGGCATGGATCATCAAAAACGCCATTTCTGCCTGTGTTCAACCCAGCCTGACACCACACCCCGAGTTCTATGGCTGGCGTTGTGCATAGTTCTGGCGTCCTGTTGCGGGCCACCGCGCGCCTCCGCGCAATCCGCAGGCGTACAGGGTGTGATTCGCGACTCCCACGGCAGTCCAATTGCCCAAGCCTTACTCGAATTGCAGAAGAGGGATTCAGACGAGAACTTTCAAACCCGGTCGGATGTGCAGGGCCGCTACACGTTCGCCAAGGTGCCCGACGGTGTTTATCGCCTGCGCGCGGCCAAGGCCGGATATGCCGACGCACAGATCCCGTCATTATTCCTCAAGCCCGGCGAAGCCAAAGCCGCCGATCTGACGCTCGCAGTTCAGCAGGCCGGCCAGGCATCGCCCACTTCGACGCCGCAGTTCTCCGATGATCCCCAATTCACTGTGGCAGGCATTACCGACACGACAAATCTCGGAGGCCACGGCCCCGACACGGTTGCGCGCACCCGCGACTCGCTGGCCAAGGAGACAGTATCTCTGGGAAACTCTGCGCCCGCCGCCCGTCCCGATCCAGTGCGAGAAAAGTCGCTGCGCGAGGCCGCCGACCGCCAGCCTCCCGACTTCGACTCCAACCACCAACTGGGCACATTGCTCGTCGCCACTGGCAGGGCCCGCGAGGCTATTCCTTTTCTTCAGCGCGCTGCGGCCAATGATCCCGAAAATTACGCGAATGCCTATGCCTTGGCCTTCGCGAACGCCGAGGCCGGCAACTTCGAGGTCGCTGAGGGCGAAGCAACGAAGCTGCTCGCAAAAAAGGACGACGCAGACCTTCATCATCTTCTCGCCGACGTCAACGAGAAACTCGGAGACTCCCTTGACGCTGTTCGCCACTATCAACGCGCCGCAGAGCTAGCTCCCAGTGAATCACACCTGTTCGATTGGGGTGCAGAGCTACTCCTCCACCATGCCCCGGAGCCCGCGATCGAAGTCTTCGCCAAGGGAAACCGCCTGTTCCCCACTTCCGCACGGATCCTACTCGGCCTCGGAGCCGCCTATTTTGCGCACGGCGCTTACGACGAATCTGTCCTGCGTATCTCCCAGGCATCCGATCTGAACCCGAACGACCCGGTTCCATATCAGTTCCTCAGCAAGATTGAGCAGGCGCAGAACACGCCCTCAGCCGCGCTGGTCGAGAGACTCCATCGCTTCCTCATGCTCCAGCCGCGTAGCGCCGATGCCAATTACTACTACGCTCTAGGGCTCTGGAAGCTGGGAAAGGCAGCGCCGGCAAAGCCGAATCCCAACCAGTTGGAATCGCTCCTGCAAACCGCGATCCAACTCAATCCTGAGCACGCACCAGCCCACCTCCAGTTGGGCATTTTGCACGCCGAGCGAGGTGCCTATCCCGAGGCGATTGCCGAATTCCATAAGGCCCTCGAGGCCGACCCCAAACTCGAAGAAGCCCATTACCGCTTGGCGCGTGCTTATCGCCAGACCGGAGATTCCGACAAGGCGAAAGAGGAACTCCGTCTCTACAGTCAGCTGTCGAAGGAGTCGGCTCAAAGACAAGAGCGCGAACGCCACGAGATCAAGCAATTCGTATACACACTCCGCGACCACCCATCGTCGCCGCTTCACTAACGGGTCGAACGTGTTCTCGGGTCGGCCTTGCTCTGCGACCTCCGCAGTATTTCTCGCCGCACTCGGCGGTTACGCCTTAGTACCGTCAGGCACTTGCCTTCCCGTCGCGCCTCCCGTGTATAATCCCGCTCCGTGGATCGGTGGGAAGGGAAGTTCCCCAATTCAACCCCTGCGAGGAACCATGTCCGAAATCCGGGAAGATAGCTCCCCTAGCCGTGTTGCAACGTATTTTGTGTTTGCCTTCCTGATTGCCGCGATCGTAGAAACCCTCATCGCGACCCTGGGAAGATAATTCCTTTAAGGTTTTTCTTCAGTGCCAGTAGGCGCGGCCTCTCGGGCTGCGCCCCGACCCTGCCCTGTGTTACACTTCATATTCAAAACAAAAGAGTTGCGCGCAACACTGTCAATCCATACATGCTTTTTTCCAAGGAATATGTGGGCTACTTAGCCCGCGAAGTTACCAAAAAACTGATTGCCGGCAAGCTCATTGAGACGTCCGCCGTTCCGGCGGTCACTGAGCGTGTCCACTCCGCCCTCCTCGAAGAACTTTCCCTCGAAGATCGGATCAACGATGAAGTCCGCGTGATTCTCGAGGCTTATTCCGAGGAGATGCGCAAAACCGGCGCCAACTATCAGGAGATGTTCCGCAAGGTGAAGAACGAGCTCGTGCGCAAATACAAGGCGGTGCTGTGAGACTCAGCCGCGACAAAGTCAACGTTCTTGCCCGTGCCGTGGCCGACGTCCTCAAGCAGATGGACGAAGTCGAGTTCATCGAAGATCCGAACACCATCCGCCAGGAAGCCCGGAAGATTCTCGAAGATTTGCTCAATCAGGAAGCGAAAATCGATCTGGCTGCCCGGCAAAAGATCGACACCCAGAAGCGGACCATTCTCGAAGGCTCGCAGGAATGGGACATTCTCTATCGCAAGTATTACAGCGAAGAAGTGAAGAAGCTCGGCGTATAGACTCCTCTCGGGGTTTCCCTCTTCTGGGCGATTTTGCCAAAAGTGGGAATATGGTACCGAAGCCGTTTCCTCAGAGACATTACGTTGTTTAGTTCCGTTCAGCCAGTTGAATCGCTCGTGAAGCAGGCTGCCCGCCAGGCCGGATTCGACCTCGCCGGTATCGCTCCTGCTACAGATTCGCACGAACTTCAATCCTTCTCCGAATGGATTGCCAAAGGTTATGCTGGCGAAATGAAGTACATGCAATCTCGCGACGAACAGGGCTTGCTCAAGCGTAGTTCGCTCTCGCGAGTCGCCCCCTGGGCGCGCAGCGTGGTCGTCTGCGCCATCAACTACAACACCGATCATTGTTACTCGACCGAAGTCCACGAACCTGACCGCGGCTGGATCTCCCGTTACGCTTGGAGCCGCGAGGATTACCACGAGGCTGTTCTTCGTCGCCTCAAGCAAGTCGAGGCTGCATTGCACGAAGCCGCAAGCGATTCACAGCCAGAATTGATCACCCGCAGTTACGTCGACACCGGCCCGATTGTCGAACGAGTTTTTGCGAAGTACGCCGGCGTCGGATGGATCGGCAAGAATACCTGCATCATTAACCAGAAGCTCGGCTCATGGCTCTTTCTCGGTGTAATCCTGACCTCGCTCGAACTTACTCCTGATGTCCCTGCACCAGACCGATGCGGCACTTGCACACGCTGTATCCAGGCCTGTCCTACCAACGCGATTCTCGAACCGTACAAGCTCGATTCGAATCTGTGCATCTCCTATCTCACGATCGAGAAGCGCGGAATGATTTCTGAAGACCTGCGCGCCGGCATGGGTCATCACATCTTCGGCTGTGACATCTGCCAGGATGTCTGTCCCTGGAACCGCAAAGCACCCGTGACGACTGCGCCTGAGTTTTCTCCCCGCGAGGGTCTGGTAAATCCCGCGCTCATCTGGCTCGCCGAAATGTCGGCAGAACAGTTCAGGGGGACCTTTCGCGGTTCACCCATCCTCCGCGCCAAACGCTCAGGCCTTCGCCGAAATGCCCTGATTGCAATCGGAAACAGCGGGAACCGCGACTTCCTTCCCCTTGCGGAAACCCTCTCTCGCGATGAGGACGAATCCGTTGCCGAAGCAGCACAATGGGCTGTCTCGCGCCTGCAGGAATCTACCTAGACGTGGATTGAGAAGCTGTGTTTTCTCGAGGTTACGCTTATGCAAAAATTTGGGTTTCTGAACTTCGGTAACTCGCTTTTCTGCCAATGCGCAACTAATGTCTGGTTAAAGGGTTTGTATAGCACGAGTTAGGCGTAAGATGAGAATTGCGATGCAGGTTCGTTGTCAGACCTTGAGCCGGATCACTGTAGGAATAATCCTGCTGCTGTGCGCCTGTTCCGCCTTTGCCCGCTCCTCTGCCACGCTGCTCTTGGAAGAGCCTTATGGCACCCTGGGATTTTTCACCGGTACTGGTCACGCCGCTGTCTATCTCTCCGGCGTCTGCGCTGATACTCCATTAATGCTTCGCCCTTGCAAGCCCGGTGAAACGGGTATTGTCATCAGCCGCTACAACGGTGTCGGCAAGCACGACTGGGTCGCGATTCCCCTGATCCCCTACCTCTACGCCGTCGAACGGGCAGAAGACATTCCCTTGTTCGCCGACGCGAAGATGACCGCATTCCTCCGCGATCGCTACCGCCGCAGGCATCTACAGACGATCGCTCCCGACCTGCGCAACGGCGAGACTCCCGGCGGCAATTGGTACGAACTGGTCGGCTCCTCCTACGACCGGACAATCTACGGCTTCGAAATTGAAACCACTCCCGAGCAGGACCTCGCCCTGATTCAGAAGTTAAATTCGGCCCCGAACGTTTCTCACTTCCACACCGTGTCGCGCAACTGCGCCGACTTCGCAAAAGACATCATCAACTTTTATTACCCGAAGGCGCTCCATCGCAGCATCTTCGCCGATGTTGGCATTACGACGCCAAAACAGATGGCGAAAATCATGACCAGGTACAGCGCTCGCCACCCCGAGATTCAGTTCTCCCGCATCGTCATTGCGCAGATCCCCGGCAGCATGCCGCGTAGCTCCACGGCGCACGGAGTAGTCGAATCGTTCTTCAAATCGAAAAAATATATCGTCCCCAGCGCCGTCGTGAGCCCCATCTTTGCCGGATGCGTCGCGGGTGTCTACTTCACGACTGGGGCCGGCCGCTTCGAGCCAGCCCGCGAGGCGAACGTCTTTGTTGCCGGCAGTGTTGAGTCGCCCGTTGGCCGCGAAGATATTCGAGCCTATCAACTCCAGCTCAAGCACTACCTCGCCGGTGCCTATCCAGAGACTTCGGCTCACCATATTGAGAAATCCTGGGAAAGACTCCAGGCCAGTGCCAAACCCGCCCTCGACCCACAAGGAAGCCCCATCTTGGAGATGCAAATCGGTGACAAGTCCGTCCGCGTCGGTGTCGCCGCCGGTAACATCATGAACGGCAATGCTTCGCCCGAACTTGTCCGCCAGTTGCTGGAAGCAAGGCTGCAATCGGAATTACAGCATCCCTTGCCACACGGCATCTCGGAAACCGAAGTCGAACGCGATTGGACGTTGCTCCAGCAAGCCGCCTCCCGCAGCGATTCCCGCCTGACCGCCCGCACCGCCGCGGCAACAGAAATCCACTGAGGTCATCAGTCTAGAAGGCGTGCTCCACTTCTGGCTGTTTCTGCGAGAAGTGGGAAATTCTCGACATGGTGTGTGCTGGGAAGGGTTCGCTATTTTTCTTCCGGTGGATGCGGCGGCATGCCGGATCCCGGAACAGGAGGCTGTCCCCCTGGCTGCTGCTGTTGCATTTGCATCTGCCGTTGCTGCATCTCCTGTAGCATCTGTTGCGGAGTCTTGATCCCATTCGCCGGCTGGTCTTGAGGCGGAGTTTGCTCCGCCTCGGCCGCCTGTTGATCGGCGTTATCATCTCCGTTGTTGCCGTTGTCGTCCGCCGCCTCTGCCTCCGCTTCACCCGCCTCCGGAGAAGGTCCTTCTTCCGCTGGCGCCGCCACCGCACGTCCTGGCATCCCTGCAGTCTGCCCGGGAACAACCGGTGTATTCTGCGCCATCGGATTCGATGGAATTTCCTGGGAACCGCTCTTGGCTACCAGAACCACTCGCGTAAGAGCAGCCTGGTCGGACGGGGAGCCTAGCAGCACGTAGTTGAATCGCGACCCGTTGAGCAGATCCGCCAGCACTTCCCGCGCCGGTCCCGGGCCCAGATTCGTGACCACACGTTCTGGAGCCGCCGGCACGTCAATCTCCGCGCCCGTCTGTTTCCGCACAGCGCGCAAAATATCCGCCAGGGTCGAGTTGGGCGCAACGATGGTCAGTTGATTATTCTCGAACGTTACCTGCGGAGGCACCGCCGCGATTGCATCAAGGGGCAAGGGTTGAACGGGTCGTCCAGTAGGGCCGGAGGGCAAGGGAGGAGGCGGTTCCGCCTGTTTCTTCTTGGTCCGCGCCTTCCGGCTTTGCTGCGGGGTCTGCGCTGGAGCGGCTCCGACCGCGGGCAGTCCAGCCCAAAAGAGGCTACAGCCCAGTAGTATTGCGATCGCCGTTCTTTGCATCCTCGATCCCGTGCTCATAACCTGATTCCTTGTGCTCAGCTTCCTATCGGGATTTCGCTTCGGGGGACTCTCGCGGCGCCGTTATTCAATTTTATCACCCCGAACCCGCAGCTCAGCGCCCTTTATATGTCCTTGGGAGGATCGTTCTTACGGCCCTTTCTTGCAAACAATTTGGCGGATCGGTAGGCCCCCTGGACGATTGCAGTCAACCATTTCCGGCGCCGGAAAATCTTATGATGGGCAAACCCCCGCAGCCTCTGCCGGGGTTCTGCACTTTCTGGGACAAAGGGTTAGACTCTTTATGGGACCGGCGTTGCGGTGCTCCATGGACCGCTTGTACTGCATTGCCATTGTTCTCCTTACATTCCACTCCGGGAATGCCACAGCACAGACCTGCCAGACCACCAGCGATATGGATGCGACCCTCCGGACAGCGATCGCGAACGCCGCAGATCGCTACTTTGGCATGGCCGCCCGGGGCGATACCACATCCTTGCGGCAGAATTCGATTCCCGCGCTCGCTTCCGATTTCGCGGGAGTCGAAAACACGCTCAAAGCCCGCCAACAGGACCTGTCGGGTGCACAAGCAAATATCAAATCATCCTTCCTGTTGAACGCCGAGAACGCCACTCCCAACCAGCAGGCCGAATTCTGGTGCGGTGTCTTTAACCGCAACGGACAGACCGCCAGCAGCGCCGCGTTCTATCTCAATAACCTGCCCCCCGGAAAATACGCCGTTGTCCTTATGGATGCCAATTCCTCGAAAGGCCGGACCATGTTCTCGCAAGTCCTGCAGCAGGCCGGGACTGACTGGAAATTGGGTGGTCTCTACATCAAGCCCGCCCAAATCGCCGGACACGACAGCGACTGGTTCGTGAACCAGGCCCGCCAGTACAAGGCCAAGGGCCAGGTGCACAACGCTTGGTTCTACTACTTGGAGGCGCGCAGTCTCATCTCGCCCCTTCCGTTCATGAGCACCCTTGCGACCGACAAGCTCTATGACGAATCCCAGCCGCTGCAGCCGACCGACCTTCCCGCCGGCGGCAAGACCGCGATGCTCGTATCTCCAGCCACAACCTACCGTCTGACAGGGGTGTTTCCCGAAGTCGTCGGCAACGACCTCGATCTGATTGTGAAATATGAGTCCGGAAACGTTTCAAACACCAACGTGGCTTATCAGGACAACATCAACGTCATGAAGGCGCTGGTCACAAAGTTCCCGGAGGTTCGAAACGCCTTCGCTGCTGTCGTTGCCCGCGCCGTCGACACCTCCGGCCGAGACTACGGCACGTTGCTCGCGATGAAAGACATCAAATGAGGAAGCGAACTGCATTCTCCGACACACGAAGGGAAGGCCACGAGTTCACCCGTGCCACTAGAGCGGTTTAGTCAATCCCGTAATCTGTGGTTGTCATCCTGAGCCGCGTTTTTTGCGGCGGATCATTTTGGGGCATCTTGTAGCTGTTTAGGGGATTGTGTGGGCTATCGTCATTGTCATCCTGAGACCCGCGTTCTTTGCGGGTCGAAGGACCTATGCATTTCCTCGGCAAGTTGCACAGGTCCTTCGCGCTCTAACGCCTGAGGGTTGCTTTTTCTCCCTACAACGCGAATCTTGATCTCCAACGAATCTGGCCGCCAAGATTTCATTGCGGCTGTGTGCCGGCCTGCTGCAGAGTGCACTCCTTCGGGTCCTTGTCGTCTCTCAACCCGAGAAATACCGGCGCCCGCAGCTTCGGCCCGCTCCCCGTGTTGGCCCCCTCGGTCCACTCCGCGTACTCGACCTCGGCCACTAATTCGGGCTTCACCCAACTGACTTTGCGCAAGGCTTCTACCTCTCCGTAAAACGGATTCTTCTTCGTCTCGATCTTCTGCAGCGTCTTCCATATTTCTGCCAGCAATTTCTGATCGAACCCGCTCCCGACCTGCCCAACGTGAATCAGTCGGCCCTGCTTGTCATAAAGCCCGAGGACCAGCGATCCAAAATGCGCGCGCGTACCCTCCGGTTCGGTGAATCCCCCCACGATGCACTCCATCCGATGTCGGATCTTGATCTTTAGCCACTCCCGGCTGCGCCGCTCTTCGTAGCAGCTGTTGCGCTTCTTCGCCAGAATGCCTTCCAGCTTCTTCTCGTGTGCGATCTCAAACAGCGCCTTTCCTTGCGCCTCATGGTGATCGGAATAACGCAGTGCGTCGCCAGCCTTCACGATCGACGCCAGCTTCGCCTTGCGTTGTTCCAGTGGCATCCACCGCCAGTCATAGCCATCGAGATAAAGCAGGTCAAACGCGTAATACAGCACCGCAACATCGGCCTTGGCCGCTGCACGATGCCCGCCAGGATGAAATCCTGTCCTTTGCTGCATCAGACTGAACGAGGCACGCCCCTCCGCATCAAGCGCCACAACTTCTCCATCGAGAATCGCCGTTTCTGCCTTGATAGATTCCGGCATATCCTTTAACTCCGGATACCGTCCCGTAAGCTCATTCTGATTCCGCGAAACCAGCCGCACCCGTCCCTTCTCAATGAACGCAATCGCCCGATACCCATCCCACTTGATCTCAAACAACCACTCCGGATCGTCAAATGGCTTTTCGATGGACTCCGCCAGCATCGGATGGATCGTAGTCGGCATCGCTCGCTTGACTGGAACATCCACCGACTTCTGACTAGGATCCCCCGCCGAGGCCGGGTCCGAGGATTTCTTGTCTCTCTGAGGCTTGGAAGCCGCCAAACCTGACCGCCCGTTTTTGCGCAGATTTACTTTGGTTTGCTTTTTCTCCCCACCCTCAGCCTCGTTTTTCTCTGCGCTCTTTGCGGTTTGCTTTTTTTTTTGATCCAGTCGCGCGACCGCGTCCGCCAGCCATGCAGCCTTCAGCCGTCCGCGTCCCGCCGGACGGCTGCTGGTCCACTCCCGCGACCCGGCATCTCCCGCAATCTCATCCATGCTGCGTTGGCTGAGCACCGACTCGTCGATATCCCCGGCGTCGTATCCTTCCACGACGTACTGGTCGTGCTTCTTGATCATCAACCACTCGTTGCCCTTGCTCCCCGGACGCCGCCCTTTCATCTTGACCAGTGCGAAATCCCCCTTGAGTCGCTGCCCATTCAAACGGAATTTCAAATCCCCCTTGGCCAGCATCGCCGCCGCCTCTGCCTCAGTTCCTGGAACGTATTTCCCATCGACCGGCACCGGCGATAGTGGAGCCCAAGTTCCCACATCCCACACCATCACGCTCCCCGCGCCGTAATTGCCCTCTGGGATATTTCCCTCAAAGTCAAAGTAGGAAACCGGGTGATCCTCCACCTGCATCGCCAGGCGCTTGTCCGCTGGATCGAGCGATGGCCCCCTCGGCACCGCCCATGATTTCAGCACTCCTTCCATCTCCAGCCGGAGGTCATAATGCAGCCGCGTCGCCTCATGCTTCTGCACTACAAAGCGATTCCCCTTCTTCTTCGCCACCTCTGGCGGAGGCTCCGGCGTGTCCTCAAACCGCCGCTTCCGCTTATATTCCTCGAGAGCCATATCTCTCTGTGTCCCTCTTTGTCCCCGTGGGTTGTCTGCTCTTTTTGGCCCGCGCGAAATTGTAACAAGCTGCAGGCCCAGAGCCACGAGCCTCGTGCAAACTCGGATATGCTTGTTCGTAGCTCGAAGCTCATAGCTAACCAATGAATCGCGAATTCCCCGAACACCCGCTGATCGGCGTAGGCTCCATCATCATCGAAGAAAACCGCGTCGTCTTGGTAAAACGCGCCCATCCCCCCATCCAGGGACACTGGTCCATCCCCGGCGGAGTCCTCGAAGTCGGCGAGATGGTCCGCGAGGCCGCGGTCCGCGAAGCCCGCGAAGAAACCGGGCTGGTCGTGGAACCCGGCGAACTGCTAGGCGTCTTCGATCGCATCCTCCGCGACCACGAACATCGCGTCCAGTACCACTACGTTCTGATCGATTTCCTGTGCCGTAAAGTCGGAGGCGAACTCCGGGCAGCCAGCGATGCCGCCGAGGTCCGCTGGTTCACGCGCGAAGAACTCCCAGCACTAAGTTTGGCGGAAGACACATTACAGGTCATTCGAAAGGGATTTCACACGCTAGCTAGATGATTCCCCATTTTCCCCATCACCTTCGGCACTCGCCCGTTCCGCAACCTCCTGAAGAACGCGATTCGCGGCGTCCACATTCTCAGCGTCAACCCGCAGTTTGACTCCCCCCAGCGCATTCGCGTTGAACCAATCCATCCTCACCATATTGTCGTCGAAGAGAAACGACTCGATTCCAGCCGAATCCAGCAATCCCTTCGCCATCTCGGCTTCGAGCAATCCCCAAAACGAGCGGATCGTCACCAGTTCGCGGAAGTCGAGATTCACCTGACCGCCGATGCCTGAATTATCGCCCTGTACAGCGAGCTGCCTATCGGCCATCTCGCCGCGCAGCACGTCCGCGGCAATCTCCGTCAGTTCCGGGGCGTGTATTGCGATGTCGGCTAGTTCCTCGTCTGTTTTGCTGGCATAAGACTCAGACAGTCTGGCCCGCTCCTTCGCTGGATCAATTGTCATGAATGGCAATATACCCCACCGCAGGATCGGAAACTTCCATAGCGGGCAGGTCACGTGCCTTCGTGATGCCAGTCACTGATCCCCGAAACCCCGCCCTTTACATTCCAAGTGTGTAAACCAGATGCAGCCGAGCCTCAGACTCAACCGCCGCGCCTTTCTGCAGGCCGCACTTACCGCTGCAGCCGCCGCCGGAACCGGTGTCGCCTGCCACTCCAATCGCAGTCCCTGGCAATTCTTCACGCTTGACGAAGCCAGGGCTCTGGCCGGCATCGTTGACCAGATCATTCCGCCCGATCAGGATGCGGGCGCGGTCTGGGCCGGAGTCGTCAACTATATCGACCGCCAGCTCTGCGGACCATTCGAGAACCTCCAAAGTCTCTACCGTCGCGGCCTCGCCGCCGTCGATCAGACCAGCCAATCGATCCACGGCAAACTCTTCGCCGATCTTGACTCGCATCAGCAGATTGACCTGCTTCATCGCTTTGAAGACAGCAAAGCCCCGGCTTCGCCTTGGAAGCAATTGTCGTCCGCGGAGTTCTTCGGCACCGTCGTCGATCACACCATGCAAGGCTTTTATGGCGACCCCCGCCACGGCGGCAACCGCGAAGCAGTGAGCTGGAAGATGCTCAACCTGTCCTATCCCCCGGTCCGCGGCAGACTCCGTTACGACCAGCCGAAACCCAAGTGAGGTCGATGCCTCCTCCTCGGGTAGCACCGGTCGAGAAGAAAACGAATTGGGAAGGGCACGGCTTTAGCCGTGCCGTTTAAGGCGGATTAGGAAAAGCGGCTTTAGCCCCTGAGGCCAATGTCCCTGAAACACGTCAACGCGGTGATCGTAGGCAGCGGTGCTGGAGGCGGCGTCGTCGCCAAGGAACTCGCGACCGCGGGACTTTCCGTGGTTCTCCTCGAGCGCGGTAGATGGTACACACCCTTTGACGACCGCAAAGACGATCTCCGCAACCAGCGCACCTGCGTCCTGGGCAACGCCTTCGGCCCGGACGACCGAAATCCCCGCGTCTATGTCGACTCCGCCGGCCACGAATCCATCATCGATTCCCGCCACGGCGCCTACAGCAACAACGCGGCATGTGTCGGCGGAGGCACTCTCAGCTATGGCGCCATGGCTTGGCGATTCATGGAAGACGATTTCCGACTCCGCTCGAAATACGGCGCGGTCGAGGGCAGCACCCTCGACGACTGGCCGATCAGCTACTCGGATCTCGAACCTTACTACGAGAAAGCCGAATGGGAAATCGGTGTCTCCGGCGATGACTCCAACAATATCTTCCGTGCGCCTCGCACGCGCCCCCTCCCCATGCCGCCGCTGCCGCCGAACCGCGAATACGAAATCCTGAAACCGGCGGCACGGCGCCTGGGATTGCATCCGTTCGACCTTCCCATGCTGCGCAATTCGATTCCATACAACGGCCGGGGAGCGTGCATGCGCTGCCGTTGGTGCGTGGGTTTCGCCTGTGAAGTCGATGCCAAATGTGGCACGCATAACACGGTGATCCCGACCGCAGTCCAGACCGGCAACTGCGAGTTGCGCTGCGACTGCATCGCGAAGGAAATCCTCACCGACGATCGCGGCCGTGCAACCGGAGTGGCCTACTTCGATTCTGCCGGACGGCTGCAGGAGCAATCCGCCGGTCTCGTCATCGTTTCGTGCGCCGCGATCGAATCCGCGCGCCTCCTGCTGAATTCCAAAAGCCGCCTGTTTCCCAACGGACTCGGAAATCGCTATGACTGGGTCGGAAGAAATCTGCAGGGGCACGCTTACACAGGGGCGCTGGGCCTGTTCGAGCAGGAGACCTACGATGACCTCGGCCCTGGCGCTTCGATCGCCATATGCGACTTCAGCCACAACAACCCGGGATTCGTCGGTGGAGGACTTCTGGCGAACGAATTCATCCGGCTTCCATATCAGTTTGCCTCCCGCAGAGGCGGCGAAATTCCGCGCTGGGGCGCGGCACACAAAGACTTCATGCGGCGTTTCTACCGGCGAAGTATCTCCGTCATGGGACCGATCCAGGAGATGCCGGTCTTCGAATCGCGCGTTCAGGTTGATCCGAACGTAAAAGACCATTGGGGAATTCCCGTCGCCCGCCTATCCGGCCATCGCCATGACAACGACCTGCTGGGCACGCAGTTCCTTTCATCGAAAGCGGAGTTGTGGCTGAAAGAGGCCGGTGCCACAACGACCATTCCTTTCGGTGCCGTGGCACGCGAAGGCCCGAGCGGCGGCCAGCACCAGGCCGGAACCTGCCGCATGGGAAATGATCCGAAGACTTCGGTTGTCGACAAATATTGCCGCGTCCATGACGTCGACAATGTGTACGTGATCGACGGCAGCGTCCACGTCACCAACGGTGGGCTCAATCCGGTCCTGACGATCATGGCAATTGCGTACTATGCCTCCGCCAATCTCGCGAAGACGTGGAAGGGAACACATGTTCAGTCGTGAAGAATTTGGGAATTCGGAACGCGCGGAGCAACGCACATGACGTCCCCCGACCGCAAATTCTTGCGTCCACGAGTGATCGTCCCGCTGTCGCTCGTGATCTGCGCGATTTTGTTGCTCCCCGGAGCCAGCCTGTACTACAGCTACTCCGGCGGAAAGTCCTGCGCGAAATGCCACGAGATCTGGCAGCCCTATCGTGACTGGCACGAGTCGGCGCACCGCAATATCGCTTGCTCCGAATGTCACGGCGATGTCATGACTCTTGACGCCGGCTACCACATGAAGAACCTGCGCCAGCTGGCCGCTCACCTTCGCGGGCAAATCCCCGAGCAAGTTCGTCTCAAGACCGATGACGTTCTGCAGATCGAAAAGCGCTGCGCCAAGTGCCATCGCGAAGAGTACGCGAGTTGGTCCTCAGGCCCTCACAGCGCAACCTACGCGAAGATTTTGCTGAGCAAGGACCACAACAGCCAAACACTCCTGATGGATGACTGCCTCCGCTGCCACGCGATGCACTTTCAAGGCAGCATCCGAGATTTGGTCACACCGCTCAACAGGCAAGGGCCATGGCAACTGCTGGACGCGAGACTCTCGGATCAACCCGCGATTCCATGTCTTACTTGCCATCAAATGCACCGCCATGGCGACCCGCTCCACCGCTCGCCTGATGTGAAGCCCGACGATTCCGGTCCGCAACAGGAGATCACTCGCCCGTCTCTCGCCCTATTCGATCGTCGCCAGCAGGACTACATCTCGCTCGATCGCCTTTCGCTGCCGCAAATGTACGAAGGCAGACGCCTCGTGAAGATCAGTCCCGACCGGCGACAGGCCCTGTGCTATCAATGCCACGCACCCGACGCCACCGCTCAGGTCGGCTCCGGCGACGATCGCACGCCTGTCGGCGTCCACGAAGGCCTGAGTTGCTACGCCTGCCACGAAAAACATGGCCAGACCACCCGCGCCTCTTGCACGACCTGTCATCCCCAACTCTCGAACTGCGGGTTGAACGTGGAAACCATGGACACGACTTTCAAAAGCGCGAAAAGCCCGCACAACGTCCACACGGTGAAGTGCGCTGAGTGCCACACCAAAGGAGTTCCGAAAAGGAAAGCACGTCTGTAAACCCGCGCGATTCTGTTCAACTCGTGGCAGGACCAGGCCAGGACGAGTGGGCACAGCGCGGGCCGACTCATCGCGCTCGCGGATTCCCAGGGCGCCGAGGTGATCGCAGCCGGAAGAGAGGCGTATCACATAAGGGGCAGCCTTAACTCTGTCTGTGCTTGCCAGCCGATGCGAGCATCGCTTTCACTCCTGCTCGACAGGCTTCCCGCAGTGACTCTTCATGTCCTTCCGGAATCGAATTAGTCAGAAACAGCATGACCGTGCCATGCAGCAGTGCCCAGAGTGCAAGAGCCGTTTGCGTATGGTCCTCCGGCATTCCTCCGAGGTTCCTCGCCAGCAGTCGCTCGGCGAGTGCAAAGTTCGGACGGGACTCGCGTATCGGCCGCGGAGCCCCACGCCCCTTCGGCGGCGACATCAGACGCGCGTGGGTGTAGAACAGATCATATTCATTGGGCTGTTTCAGGGCATATTCGACATAGGCCTCTGTCATCTGATGTATGGATTCACCCACCTGGAAGTGTTGCCCGATCCGGCTCGCAATGCGCAGCAGCAATCCGCGCATGAGATCCTCTCGGTTCTTGAACCGTCGATAGACCGCCGGCGTGTTTGTGCCCGCCGCCCGCGCCACCGCCCGCATCGTCAGGGCGCGCTCCCCGCCTCGTCTCCACAGCCCATCTGCTGCTTTTAAAATGCGCTCTTCCAGTCCCGGATCTGGATGCCGTGGCATCGTTCCTCCCCGCCCCGCCAACTATCTTCGCAGGGATTAGATGCACCGCGTTGATGTGACACTGTTCGGTAAACATTAAAGTCGCTGGATCAATCCTGAGGATCCAAAATAATTATGTTGACGTTGTAAACGAAACGCTGTATAAAAAATAGGATCTCCAGTCTCTCCCCCCTGCGAATAGACGATACTTTGGAGGTAGGAGCAGTTTGCGGTGTCTTCGTTTTCGAGTCCGCATGATCATATTGCTGTCCTGCAGATGAACTCCGAGTTGGAGCAGGCTCAAACCGAGCTGGTCAGCGCCCACTGCGCGGTTCATCAGCTTCGCCTTCGCTACTCTTCTGACGATCTGGCACGCTTCGGCCGGCGTGACGTGTTGCGCAAGTCCGCCGAGGCTGCGACCGCACTCCGCGACTTTTACGCCAAGATCGAGAGCAAGATTCCCAACGCTGACTCGATTCCTGGTGCGAGCCAGCCGACCTCTGGGCAGATCGCGCAAGCAATCGGATGGATTACGGGCTATCTTCGCGAGCAGCATGAATATTACTCCCCGGTGGCGAGCCCGCTTCCCAACGATTGCAAAGCCCGGCTGTGGCCTTACTTCTCGGCCGCGCTGCTGGACCGCGTCCGCATCGTCGAACTTCGCGGAGCCCTGGTCCGGGTGCCGGACTTTTTCGCCAAGATTCGCGGCCTCGGTTTTGAACCGCCCGAGATCGCCCACATGGACTCGCTCACGTTCACCGACGTCATCGCCTTCAACCAGCGGTTGTCGGAGAGAGCTTTGGTCCACGCCCTTGTGCACACCGTTCAAATGGAAGTTCTTGGGCTGCAGCGCTACGTGGAGCTCTGGGTGCAAGGCTTTCTGAAGACCCGGACGCACTTTACAGTTCCCCTGGAAGTACACGCGTTTTCCCTGTCGTCGAAGCTCCAGCGGCCCTCGATCGAGAAGTTCTCGGTGGAAGACGAGGTTCTCCGCTGGGTCACCGACGGCCGTTACTGATCGAGTTGTTCCACCCCCACGCAGAAGGAAGGGGCGGCCATCGAGCCGCCCCTTTTTTCTCAAGGCCGGATCGCAAGCCACACCCGCCGGCATTGCGGCTACAATAGGGGCACGAGTTCCGCGATGGCCGACGATTCCATCACCATCTCTCCCGGACCGCAGTTTCGCCTGGCTATGCTGCTGGCCATCGTTGCGGATGCGCTTCAACTTGTAGTGTTTCCCGCATTTGTGGCAGGCGCGCTTTCGCCGGCCGATGATCTTCTGGATCTGGGCATCGCCGCGATGATGGTCAAGCTTCTTGGCTGGCATTGGGAATTCCTGCCGTCATTTTTTGCCAAACTTGTCCCCGGCCTGGACCTCGTGCCTTTCTGGACGATGGCGGTCGCGAGCGTGTGGCGGAAGGCCAAGACGGCTGCTGTAACGGCCAGCGTCTCCGAGCCCGACAAGAATCTTCTTCGGCACTGAAATCAGCACGTCACTGACCGAGCAGGCCGTTTTTCAGATCCGCATTGGGTGGCTTCGGGCCGAGCCAAACTGAGAAGAGTGCCTGGGCGAAAGCGGGAGCGGCGATGGTCAGCTTCTCCTTGTCATTGATGGCGAGAGTGGTGCCAGTGGCTGGCAGGTAGGTTAGGACCATCTGATCGCCGTCGTTGACCGATTCGAGCGCAGCCAGGAACTGGTCGATCTCGTTTTTCAGTGTATTCTTTGCATCGGGGGAGTTGTTTTCAAACGACTCGTCAAATGCGTCGGCGATCTGGCTCTTGCTCACGCCACGTACGAAATGCATCACGATCCGCTTGGGGACGTCGGCGTTGAGGATGGCGGCGGAATCGGAGGATTTCCGTTCCAGGTAGAGTCCTGCCACGTAGACCTTCACTACAAACTTTTTTCGCAATCCCAAGCCGTTTAGCAGGAGCGTTCTGGTCCCAACCTGAGCTGTGTCGGGCAGGGTGACGCCCGCCAGTGTGGCGGCGAGCAAGGGGAATGTTGACGCGACGACAAAGGTTACGACAGCCAGAAACGTGACGGTCTTGCGCATAGGGCATCTCCCGGACAGATGGTGTTGCATCTTGCTTGCGTGCGACGTCGCCGCCAAGAGGGGATCAACGTCTGCATTATTGGCGGCGCGAGCCATGGCTTCAGTGATGCCGGTCACCTCTGGCTTTGCTCCGCGCCAAGGTCATACGGCAGGCCCTTGCCCGTATTTGCATTTCTTGCGCGTCTTTCGGTTTTTGTTCACGGCAGACCGCGAGTTTTGTTTCTTCGCTCCTTTGGAGTTGGGTGCGTTGGCTGCGGGGGCTTGCGAGTCTGGGTGCGGGATCCGGTTGGATTCGCGATGGCCGGGGGAGTTTGTTTGAAATTG